>Ga0316189_10000954_pt1 | contig 28745 bp, 26 predicted proteins | sample LowCovwburrow_MG_FD_204930 | JGI IMG/M metagenome (GOLD analysis project Ga0316189, IMG submission 204930) | Coastal sediment microbial communities from Maine, United States - Lowes Cove worm burrow | ecosystem: Environmental > Aquatic > Marine > Coastal > Sediment | place: USA: Maine...
GGCGGCCGCAGCCGCAGCGATTCTTCTCTCAACCCCCAGCATGTCTGCCGAGGCAGGCGACCTGAAGGACGCGAGCCAAATCGTGAAGCGCACCAACGAAGCCCAGTACTACGCGGCCAACGATGGGCGAGCGCTCATTCGGATGAAGATCGTCGATAGCAAGGGTCGTTCTCAGCGTCGACAGTTCTCTGTCCTACGGCGCGACCTCAAAGACGGAGGCGACCAGAACTACCTCGTCGTCTTCGATCAGCCGGCCGACGTTCGAAACACGGCGTTCCTGGTGAAGAAGCACGCGAGCAAGGACGACGACCGCTGGCTTTATCTGCCAGGACTCGACCTCGTGAAGAGAATCGCGGCCAGCGACGAGCGTACGAGCTTCGTCGGGACGCACTTCTTCTACGAGGATATCTCGGGCCGGCATCCGGATGAGGACAAGCACGAGCTCGTCGAAACGACCGACACCGAGTACCTGGTCAAGAGCACGCCGAAGAGCAGTAAGGGTGTCGAGTTTGCCCACTACACGCTGCGCATCAACAAGAAAACCTTCCTCCCGAGCCAGATCGAGTACGTGAACGCACAAGGCAAGGTCTACCGTCGCATCGAAACCGCCAAGGTGGACACCGTGCAGGGCAAGCCGACCATCACGCGTCTCAAGGTCTCTGATCTCGAGTCGGGCGGATACACACTGAGTGACGTCAGCAACGTGAGTTACGACCTCGGGATCCCCGACGACATCTTCGTCGAGACCTCGCTTCGTAACCCTCCCCAGAAGTGGCTCCGCTGAGCGGAGCGCCTGACGAGAATCACGGGGTAGTTCCATGAAACCGACGATCTGTACGACCAAGCAGTGCCATCGGGGTGGCGGCTCGCTGCGCTGCATCGCGATGGCCACGCTCGTCTTCGCGGCTCTCGCTCTAGCCTCGAGCGCCTTGGGTCAAGTCGAGCAAGACACGAGCACGCCCAAGGTCGAGGAGGGCGCGGGCGATTCCGACGCAGGTCCATCTACGGGATCTCCGCCCGAGGCGTCCGCAGATCCTACGAGCGAAGCGGCCCTCGAGTCTGATGCCGAGGGCCCAGTGAACGCCGCGGATGCCGCGGATTCGCCCGAGGAGCTCGCTGGTGACGTCGAGCCGACGGAGCAACCCGGCGGAGACGAAGACTGGGGCGAGTTCGATGACTGGGAAGAGGAAGAAGGCGGCGGCGAAGGAAGCTCTGGCGGCCGGGGCTGGGGCTTCCAGATTGGCGGCTTCGTCGAAGGCCTCATCGCGCCGCGCGTCGTTCGAAGCAGCGCCAGTGCCAATGAGTTCGTTGCAAACGAGGCGCGCTTTCGACTGAACCTCGATGCAACCCACCAAATTGTAAGCGCGCGCTTTCGGGGCGACGTCTTCGCGGACGCCGTCGAGCGTCGGATCTGGTTCGACATTCGAGACGCGTCGATCTTCGTACGCGGCGGAACCTGGTTCAACATGCGATTTGGCCGGCAAGTTCTGACCTGGGGCACCGGCGACTTCCTGTTTCTGAACGACCTCTTCCCAAAGGACTTCAACTCGTTCTTCATCGGTCGCGCCGACGAATACCTCAAGGCCCCCTCCAACTCGGTGCAGACGACGTTCATGATGAAGAAAGTCGGACTGGACTTGATCTGGACCCCGATCTTCGAGCCGGATCGCTTCATCAACGGGCAGCGTCTGTCATTCTTCAATCCCCTGGTCGGAGAGATCATCGGAGATCGTTCTCCGCTCACGCCCATCGATCCGTTCTTCCCCGAACAGCGATTGCGAAACGGAACCGTGCACGGCCGTCTTTACGGCACGGCAGGCGCCGTCGAGCTCGCTGCGTATGGTTATGTGGGCTATTGGATGCAGCCGAACGCGCTTGCGCTAACGGACCCGGCGGATCCAAACACCATCTTGGGGCTCACCTACGCGCGCTTGGCCGTCTACGGCGCGAGCCTACGTACTCCCCTGTTTGGGGGACTCTTCAACGTCGAGGGCGCGTTCTACGACTCGTTCAAGGATCGGGCGGGGACGACTCCTGCCATCCCGAACTCGCAGTTTCGCGGCCTGGTCGGCTACGAGCGGGAGCTCTTCCCCAAGTTCCAAATGGGCCTACAGTACTACCTCGAGTACACGCTCAAGTACGACGAGCTGATCGCGAGCTCGTTCTGGGCTCAATACGAGCAGCACGAGTTCCGGCATCTGATCACCCTGCGGCTCAACCAGCTTTTGGTCATGGACAACCTCGAGCTCTCGCTCTTCGTCTTCTTCTCGCCGGACGAGCTCGACACGTACATCCGGCCGCGCGTCACGTACAAGATCATCGAGCCCCTGGCGATCGTCGTCGGCGCGAACCTCATGTTCGGTCGCGACGACTACACCTTCTTCGGTCAGCTCCAAGAGAACACGAACGTGTACGCGAGGCTTCGTTACTCGTTCTGAGAATTCAAAACGAAAGGAACACACATGAACATCGACAAACTGGTCTTTCGAGTTGCGGGCATCATGGTCACCGCCGGCGTAGCCTTGGCGTACAGCCACCACATCGCCTGGCTCATCCTTCCTGCATTCGTCGGCTTGAATATGTTTCAGGCCTCGTTTACCGGCTTCTGCCCCATGGCCACGATCGCCAAGCGCTTCGGGATGAGCGAAGGCAAGGCGTTCTGACCGCCTGACCTCGCGCAACCGCTATTCTCGGCCGTTCTCGTGGCAGTCTAGGCAGAAATTCGGGGGCGCGGGGCCCGTCGGATAGTCGTTCTCTTCGAGGTGTTTCGCGTCCATATTCGCTCGCGTGTGGTCCCCGTCGTGGCATCCGACGCAGTCCGCGTTCTCACCCGCCACCGGCGATCCGAGGTCAGGGTCGTGGCAGGACACACAGTCGTCGCGATAGTCCTTGTGGGGCCCTGACTCGATCGGGAAAGCGTTCTCCGGATGATTGCCACCGGTTGCCGGCGTCCAGACGCTGCTCGTGTGGCAGTCTTGGCAGCTGAGCGCGAATGTGTCGTGCCCCAGATACGGGCTTGTGTCGTAGTCGCTTCGGTGACAGTCCACGCAGAGCGTTCCGGTCCCTTCGTAGACCGCTGGGGTCCCCGTGTGACAGCCAGAGCATTCGGTTTGCGCGTGCGCACCCTCGAGCGGCCAACTGTGTTCAAACAGCGCAGGGACCCACTTGTCGTTCGTATGACAGTCTTGACAGGTCGTGGGGAACGTATCGTGCCCGGGGAAAGGACTGTTCTCGTAGTCCGCCTGATGACAGCCCGCGCAGTCCGTCGGCGTGCCCTCATAGACGGCAGGGTCGCCGACATGGCAGCCTAGACAAGAAGCTTGCGCGTGTGCGCCCTCGAGTGGCCAAGGGTGCTCCAGGGTCGAGAGCGCGGGCACCCATGCCTCCGTCGAATGACAGCCCTCGCAGCTCCTGGGGAACCCGTCATGACCTGGCTCGGGGCTGCGGTCGTAGTCATCCTGATGGCAGCCGACGCAGAGGGTGGGCGTCCCCTGGTACAGCGGAGGTTCACCGACGTGGCAGCTCATGCAGAGCGTCCGCGCGTGCTTGCCCTCGAGTGGCCAAGAGTGGCCCATGGCGAACTCGGCCGGGACCCACTGCCTTTCGGAGTGGCAGTCCTGACAACTGGTCGGGAGGGTCTGGTGCGGCGGATTGACCGCGGATTCGCGCTCCGACTCGTGGCAGCTCATGCACTGGGCCTGACGCACTACCCCGGGCTCGTGGCTGCTGTTGCCGGGGGCCGTGCACCCCGCGGCTCCGATCTGCACCATCAGAAGGGGGCCGGCTGCGAGCGCCGAGATCACAGATCGCGCAGTAAGCCTCATGGATTACACGATACGTCTCTGGATTAACCCTGTCAGGTTAATTTACAAGATATGACGATCGGGGGCCCAGGGGCTGTGCTCCAACGAACAAAGGCAAGTCTTTCCAAGCGGTTAGGTAAGTTTGAGGTCGGCGGATGAGCTACCCGCCCTAAGACTTCGGTGCTACCTTCTGAGGAACCCATGTCTCTTCGTGCGCGAGTGCCAACAAGACTCCTGACCAGCATCGCCCTGGGCGCCCTATTTCTCAGCGCAGCGTGCACCAGCGGGACCCAGGACCACGAGCGCCTGCAAGTCCGAAGCGCGGACTGCGTCGTCTGCCATGCGGACGATGTCCAGCACGCTCGAAACCCCGTTCATGACGGATTTACGGACGGCTGCGGCACTTGCCACGGCAACGAGGCCTGGTCGCCGGCCGCGTTCCCGCACACTTGGCCACTCAACGGTGCGCACGAGACGCTTGCCTGCGCCGCATGCCACGTCGGTGACCCTCCCGTGTATCAGGGGACGTCCACGCTCTGCGTCGGCTGCCACCAAGATGACTACGACGGAAGCCCATTCCCGGGCCACAGCGAGTTTCAGACGACCTGCCAGGACTGCCACACCACCACTGGGTGGAAGCCCGCAACCGGCGGCAACCATCCGGAAGACGCCTTCCCGATCGAAAACGGCGATCACTCGCCCTATCGGGACGATTGCGTTTCCTGTCACAACCCGGAGCTCGGCTCACCGGTCGATGGTGAAAACGCGGACTGCGTTGGCTGTCACGATGGCGAGCACACACGAGCCTCGATGGATCCCAAGCACAGGGACGAGCCCGACTACCCGCAGGGTGCCGCGCCGCCCAACTTCTGCTTGGACTGCCACGCGGACGGCCGGAACCGCGACTAGGCCTCTCCGTACTTGGTGACGATCTCGATCCCGATGTCCTGAAGCAGGGCGGTCGGCGCCGTTCCGCCGATCTGGATCACCACCGCGTCGTTCTGAATGCTGCGGGTCTCTCCGGAGCCATCGCGCAGGCTGACTCGGTCCTCGAAGATCTCCTCGACCTGTGTGCCCATCAAGGCTGTCAGGCGAGCGGCCGCGACCTCGGCTTCGATCCGTTTGCGATTCGGTTCGCGGCACCGGGCGAAGTTGTTCTTTCGGTAGCTGATCGTCACAGAAGCGCAGTTTCCTCCGTCGATCAGCGCGAAAGCGGACTCCACAGCAGCATTGCCGCCCCCAACTACCAACACGTGCTGGTCTTGAAACACGTCCGGCTCGATGACCCGGTAGACTACTTTGGCTTGCTCCTCACCGGGCACATCGAGCTTGCGCGGGGAGCCCCGACGGCCGAGCGCCAAGAGGACGTTTGCGGTCTTGAACACGCCGCCTGTGGAAGACACCAGCCAGCTGTCGTCGTCACCGCGCTCGATCTTCTCGACGAGCTCTCCGACGGCGACCTGCAAACCGGTCTTCTCGCGGATGTCTTCCCAGAGCGCGACCAGTTGTTCCTTGCTCATCTTTCTCTTGGACACGCGTCCGTACATAGGGAAGTCGAGGAAGCCCGTCATGACGACCTTCGCCCGGGGATAGTGGGTGATCGTGCCGCCAAACGCTTCACGCTCGAGCAAGAGCACGCGCAAACCCGCCTCCATCAAGCGGAGCGTTGCGCTCGTTCCAGCCGGGCCTGCGCCGACGACCAGGGCGTCGAGCGCTTCGCCTGCTGCCCTGCGATTTCCTGCAACGATATGGTCGGCGGCCTGCCGGCCCTGGGACACAGCGTTGCGAATCAATCCCATCCCGCCGAGCTCGCCGACGATGTACACGCCCGGCTGGTTGGTTTGAAAATCAGGATCCAGGTTGGGGAGCTCGAGGCCGCGCTTGGCGGTGCCGAACACCAGGGTGATCGCGTGAACCGGACACGCCGACGCGCAGGCTCCGTGTCCGATACAGCCGAGCGGGTTCGTCAGCACACCCCGGCCGTTGACCACCGTGAGCACGCTCTTCTCGGGACACGCGTACACACACGCACCCGAGCCGATGCATCGGATCGGATCGATGTACGGGTGAATGCTCGCCGGGACGATGTCTCCCATTTCGCGCAGCTCTTCGAGCTCTTGGCGCCCGGTTTCCGTTCGCACCTGTTCCCTTTTGCGCCAATAGAGGTTCAAGGCGCCGGCAAGCGCGACAAAGCAGCCGATCGCAATCCAAGTGATCATAGGAACTCTAGCCTAGCCCTTTTGTCCGAATAGTGGCTGTTTGTTATGCTGCGAGTCTAACATGCGCGACGGGTGGGGACCCGTCGCCAGCAGGGCATTGTGGGGAAGCAAGCAACAGCATCGTCTCGACGTCGCAAGGCGAGAGCGGCGGGTTTACTAGTCGTGTTGGTGCTGGTCGCGCTGACGTACCTGCTCTGGGATCTCGGCGACGACTTCTATCTGTCCGACCTCCAATCGCGGGTCGAACACAGCGGCTACGAGACGCTCCGGCCCGGGGGCCTGGTCGGGCACGGGTACGGGATCATCGGCACGATCCTGATCCTGGCGAACCTTCTCTACTTGGCGCGACGGCGGCTGGCTCGCTGGTCGCTTGGCTCGATGAAGACCTGGCTCAACCTGCACGTCTTCACCGGCCTTTTCGGCTCACTGTTGATCCTCTTCCACTCTGCCTTCCAGTTTCGGACGCCGATTGCCGTGGTCACGGCCATCAGTCTCGGCATCGTGGTCGTCACGGGGATCGCCGGGCGGTATCTCTACGCGCTGACGCCGCGTCCCGATCGCGCGGCGCTCGAGCAGGCGCTCTCCATGCTCGACGGGATGGCGCCCGGATGCAGTGCCCGCGTCTATCAAGCGCTCTCGATCCACAAAGTTACGCAGGTCGATACGCATCACTGGTTGCTGGCCAAGCTTGCCGCGGTGCCCAAGTGGGCGCGTGACGCGCGCTCTCGTGGTTTCATTGTGAGCTATGTCATCGAGGACGTACCGATGGCAGCGGTTCTCGACCGCAAAGATCGTCGTCGTTTTCGAAAGGCGAAGCGAGCGGTGCGCAAGTATGCGACACGCGAAGTGGTCGCGGTCGGCGCCTCTTCGCTGCTTCAGTCCTGGCGAGGCTTCCACCGGCTCTTGGCGGTGATTCTAGTACTGCTCGTTCCTGTTCACATCGCCGTGGCCTGGATCTACGGGTATCGCTGGATCTTCTCGACGTGACCGGTCGGGCCAAGGCGTTCTTGTTCTTGGGCTGCCTGGTCATGGCTGCCGCGGTCAGTGGAGCACTCGCGCCTCGACCCAGTGGCGCCCAGTTTCTATCGCCTGGCAAGTTAGCCCGTGCCCACGCCGAGATCGATGGCGATGCGAACTGCAGCGAATGTCACACGACGGGCAAAGGCCTCGATACCGAAGCCTGTCTTGGCTGCCACGAGGACCTCGGCTCTCGGATTCGCCGTGGGCAAGGCTTGCACGCGACGCGGGAGTATCGGGAGCAGTCCTGCGGCCGATGCCATGTCGAGCATCTCGGGCGAGACGCCAAGCTCGTGCGTTGGCCCGGAGGGCGAAAGGAGCGATTCGACCATCGCAAGTCGGGCTGGCCACTCGAGGGCGCTCACGAGTCGGTGGGCTGCGAGGACTGTCACGACAAGAAGAACCGCCGTGGAGCTTCGACCTTTCTCGGACTGAAGACCGACTGCGTGTCCTGCCACGAGGACCCTCACCACGGCACCTTCGCCGGAGCCGAGTGCAGTTCTTGTCACAACGAAACCGACTGGGCTCGGGTCGACAACGTCAGGGCCAATCATCCCGGGCTGAGTCTGGCCGCCGGTCACGCGAAGACGAAGTGCGAGGCCTGCCACGATGAAGGCAACGTCGAGCCGCCCAGCATGGGCTCGGACTGCGTTGCCTGTCATGCGCAAGTGCACGAGGCGAAGTTCAGCAATCGATGCGAGGACTGTCACGCGAGCATTCGTTGGACGGGTTTGCCGAAGAAGATCGGGCTCCGCGCCCATCCGCTCACCGATTTTCCACTCCTGGGCTCGCATCGGGAGATCGCTTGCGCGCGCTGCCATTCGCCGAAGCTGCCGGCGCAAAAGCGATATCGACGTCTGGAGTTCGATCAATGCGGTGACTGTCATCGGGACGTGCATCGCGGGAGTCTCGGAAGCACCGACTGCGCGTCCTGTCACGACGAGCACGGATTTTGGCCGACGCGCTTCACCGTCGAGCAACACGGCAGGACCGAGTTCCCCCTCGAATCGAAGCATCAGGCTGTTCCTTGCAGCAGCTGCCATCAGGCGAAGCGTCCTCGCTACAACTTGAACCTGAAGGCGCGCGCCTGTGCCAGTTGCCACAACAACCCCCACGGCGATCAGTTTGCCGAGGAGATGCGGACCGATGGCTGCGCCCATTGCCACTCCGAACGCGGCTGGGATTCTCCGCGGATCGACCACAGCGCCTGGCCGCTGACCGGCGCCCATGCGGAGACCGCTTGCGACAGCTGTCACAGTCCTTCCAAACAGGACCGACAGAGCGGCAAAGGGGCGACGTACAGCGGAGCGCCGCGCGACTGCGCCGGCTGTCACCGGGACGCACATGCAGGGCAGTTTCGACTAACAGCTCCGGAGCGGGCCTGTGACGCCTGTCACCTCACCGTGTCTTTCGAGATCGATGCCTTCGATCACGAGAAGCTGACGGACTATCCGCTCGAAGGCGCGCACGCCGAGCTTGGCTGCGTCGCATGCCACAAAAAGGAGCGCCTACGAGGCGGCGCCCAGATCACGAGATACAGGCTCGGCTATCAGGAATGCGCGGACTGCCATGCAAATCCCCATTCCCGTCGAAAGGGGCAGCGATGAACCGTGCGATCGTGATCGGGCTCGGCATCGCTCTGCTCGCCGGCATTGCGGGCATCGCCGTGGCCAAGGATCCCGAACGGAACGCCGCCCGAGCCAGGGCCTCGCGCCACAATTCGATCACCGAAGGATTGGATTGCGGGAACTGCCACACCCCGGCGAGCTGGAAGATGGCTGCAGGCAAGGCGGGCGGAAGCTTCGACCATTCCCGAACGGGTTTTCCGCTGACCGGGCGACATGAACCCGCCTCCTGCAATCAGTGTCACAGCGGAGATCAGCGCGTCATCCGCGAGTGCGGCAGCTGTCACGAAGATCCGCACCAATCGCGCCTGAGCAGCCGATGCGACAGTTGTCACTCGTCGAGACGATGGAACGACATGGAGGCGTTCGAGATCCATCGCCGGACGCGCTTCCCGTTGACGGGTATGCACGCGCTCGCCGACTGCACCGAATGCCATCAGCGCAACGGAGAGAGGCAATGGACGACCGTTCCGACCGACTGCTTCGCCTGCCACGCCGCGGACTACCTCGATCCGAGCATTCATCCGAGCCATCGCGGCACCGCCACGTCCGCACCGTTTCCGCAGGATTGCTCCCAGTGTCATCTCGCGAGTGCCTGGAGCCCCGCGTTCATCGACCCGACGGCCTTCACGGCTTCGTCGACGAGCTCCGTCCGAGCAAAGCTCGGCGGGATGGCCGTGCCTGCAAATCACGACATGCATTTTCCGGTGTCACGCGGTCCGCACCGTGGCGCTCCCTGCAACAGCTGCCACATGTCTGTGAAGGCGCCTCGCCTCGTTCGCTGTGTAGGCTGCCATGCGCACAACCCGGTCAAGCTGCAGAGTCAGCACGGACGGCGGATATCGAACAGCGGTAACGCCTGCCTGGGCTGCCATCCTGGAGGGACTGCGCGGTGACCTGCCTTCGCTCCGCGACGATGTTCGCACTGCTGGCCATCATGGTCGTTTCGAACCTGGCTGGGGCAGAATCCCGGCGCAAAGTGAGCGTCAAGGTCGTCGATATCGCTGGCGGCCGCGCGTATCTTGTCCCAGGCGAGGTTGCCGGAGTCGGTGTCGGCTCCGTCGTGCTTATGCGAGATAGGCGCTATCGCGTCATCGCGGCCAGCGCAAAGCACGCCGTCATCGAAATGAAGGGCCGTGAGCTGCGGGTGGGCATGTCTGGCCGTGCAGATGCCAAAGTTCAACGCACGGCGGCCGCGGCGCTCCCGAAACCCAAACCTCTGAGCGCCTACGAGAATCAGTGGCCAGAAGCCGTCTTGCCGGCAACGAAACAGACGCCCGAGCCGGTGCCTCTGGGAACCTGGTCCGATGGAAAGCGCATCGATTTCGCGCTGTCGACCAACGTCGGCGGCACGCTGGCCCTCAGCGACGGCGAATCCTTCGGACGCGCCTCGCTGCGCGCGCGCCTTCATGCCGAGCCCTTCGAGCAACCCGTGTTCTTCGACATCGACTTCGCCGCGCAGTCTTGGTTCGGCGGCAACATCGGAAATCGCCCGGGCAGCTCCTCTCGACCAGTGATCGCGATTCGAGAGCTACAGTTTGGCTACGGCAACAAGCTGAGTCCTCAGGTAGGCCTCGGCCGACTTCCCTTCGTGGCAGTCGGCGTTGGGCAACTCGACGGACTTCGTGTGCGTTCGCCCTCCTGGGCAGGCTTCACGATCGGCGCGTTTGGCGGCACCGTTCCCGATCCGCTCGACAATCGGCCCAGCATCGACACGACCCGATTCGGTGTCCAACTGGCGTATCAGAACGAATCGCTCGACGCTCAGCCCTTTGTCGGCCTATCGATGCACGCCTCGACATTCATGGGTGACATCGACGAGCGTCGCCTGAACGCAGAATTCGACGTCTTTCCCGGGTCCGGACGGGTCGCTGGGCATTTCGAGCTTTCGATGCACGACGAGACCAACCCCTGGCAGGCGCCGCGGTTCGAGGTGAGTGCAGCGGGCCTGGACGCATCGTTTCGTGTGGGCATTTTTCAGCTCGCCGGTCGATTCGACATGCGGCTTCCGGAACGCTCGCTCTGGCTCAGCTCGTACCTGCCGCTCGGATATCTGTGCAACACGGTTCCAGACGCGGCGTCGAGCACCGGCGAGGAGATCGTCTGCGCCAACAGCAACGATGCCCGATACTTCGGCGGCCTCGACGCGAGCTTCACGTTCTCCCGTTTTGCCCTTCATGCAGGCGCGAGCATCGTGCACAGTGAATCGGCAGATCAGTTCGACCAGCTTTCCGGTTACCTACAGGCCCGCATTCTACGCATTGCGGAAATCATGTGGGCTGACATTTCGCTTGCGGCCTACGCTCGCTCATTCGTGTCCGACTACGCAGCCCGTCTCGGGCTAGGGGTAGACATCGGGCGTGTCGGCGAAGTCTCCGCGTACTATCGAGCGTCTCTCAATCAGTACACCGCCTCCCCGAGCAACTGGCTGCAGCACGCTGCCGGCGGCATTCTGTATTTCTCCCTCGGACACGACCTCGATCTTGGCGTTCGGGTCGATGGGATCTTCGGCGAAGACGTGAGCGTGCTCGTGCTTGGCTCGAATCTGACTTGGCGTCCGTCCTGGTAGCGGCTTGTTGGGTCGGCTCAGCGGCGGAGATGCCAGGCGCTACTCGATCCGAGCCTTGAGCGCTTCGATCTCTTGAACGATGCCGGCCCCGATGTCCTGCAAATCAGGCACCAGGTCCGTGCAGGCCAGTGCGCCAAAACAAAGACGGTCGACTGCGCTCATCACCGTGACGTTGAGCCCTGAACCCTGTTGCACTGGGCCGAGTGGGAACAGGTGGGTGAGCCGCGTGCCCGGCGTGAAGAGGGGGACCGGCGGGCCTGCGATGTTCGAAATGATGAGATTCCACAAGGGCGGAAGCCGATCGGCCAGGTGTCGCGAGGAGAAGAACCCGATGAAGTGGGTCGCGATCCAGGGCACGGTGATGTTGTTCACCAGGTCGGCGAAGTTCTTGAGGATGTCGCCCCCGCCTCCGTCGCTGTGGCGCCTCTTCTGGCGAGAGGTTTCCTCGTTGATCGCCATGAGCCGATCGACCGGGTCGTCGGTTTGGATGGGCAAGTGAACTCGAATCACCGAAACGCGGTTGCCATCCTGGTCTCCTTCGTGTCGGATCGATACCGGCACGGTTGCGACGAGCGGGCGTTCGGGAAGGCCGCCGTGTGCCTCCAGCCAAGATCGCAAGCTTGCGCAGCAAGCGGCGAGCACTACGTCGTTGACGGTCGTTCCAAACGCCTTCTTGATCGCCTTGACGTCGTCAAATGGAACATCCACGAGCGAGACCGACCGGCTAGGTGTGAGGGCAGCGTTGAACATCGTTGCCGGCGCTTCGAAGAGGGGAGGCTTCTCGGTAGCCTCGCTCTGCGCGGCAGGGGCGGGTTTGGAGTGTCCCTTGTCTCGGAACGCGGCGGCCATTTTTGCGGCCGCCTCGACTGCGCGTCGCGGCTTGCCTGCCAAGGTCCGAAGCGTGTCTGCTGCGAGCCAGGGGATCGAGGGTTCTCGATCGGGAAGCCAGGGCTCGTCAGGCGGAGGGATGACCCGGCCTTCGGGACTGGTATCCATGAGCTCACCTGCGATGGCCGCGCTTCTGCCCCCGTCCATCGCCGCGTGGTGGATCTTCATGACGAGAGCCAGCTTGCCACCCTCCAAACCCTCGACGAGCGCAGCCTTCCAAAGTGGCCTGTCGCGCTCGAGACAGGTGCCCGCGAAGCTGCCGACGAAATCGCAGAGCTCCTGCATCCCCCCCGGAGAAGGAAGCGATACGCGCACCAGGTGCCGGTCGAGATCGAAAGCCGGATCCTCGATCCAGTGAGGGTCGCCGATCTGCAAGGGGCCCTGAACGATGCGGCGCCGAAATGGCGGGATGAGATGGAGCCGCTCTGCAAACCGCTGGCGGGTCACTTCGAACGCCGAGCCCTCGCCGAGCTCAGATCCGGGCTCGACCTCGGATTCGAGGATCAGGACACCCATCGTGTGCATGGGCATTTCGGGCGTCTCCGCGTAGAGCATCGCCGCGTCGAGAGTCGAGACCGGAATCACAGCGGGCTCCCGGGCTGCAAGAAACCGATGCCCATCATGAAGCGGGCCATCTCGGTAAGATACTCGCCTCGGTCGAGGTGGATGCTGTGGCTCCCCGGAAACCAGTGCATGCGGCAGCGCTCCCAATGGTCCCAGAGCAGCCGGGAATGCTTCGGAGGTGCAAGCCGATCACCTGCGCCGCCGACGATCATCAGCCGCTCGCGCGGCAGAACGGGAGGATAGCTGAGCGGACAACTCACTGCGAGCAGTCGCCGTGCGTCCGCGGGGCTAAGGTTCGAAGCCGAAAGGGCGGTCCGCATGATCGCGCCTAGCGGCTGCCACTCCAGGACCAAGTCCGCCACGCTGATGATCGGCACGTTGGGCAGCGCGAACGCCAGTTTGTCTTCGACGCTCGCGAGCATGGACGAGATGAAGCCTCCGAGGCTCAGGCCGGTCACGCCAACTTGATCGACACCCTGTTCGCGCTGCAGCCAGTTCAAGAGAATCCTGAAGTCGAATACCGACTGCGCGACCGCTTCGTTGAATCGAGATGTGCCGCCCGCGAAAAAACCGTGGCCTGAAAACGGGGAGAAGCGTGTTTGCCGTGGTCCGTGAAATGGAAGGGTGAACAGGACGACGTCGCAGCCCATGCGATAGAACCAGGGTAGCGCAAAGAACCACTCGTTGATCAGGTATCCCTCTGCCGTGAACCCGTGAATCGCAACGATGGTCGGTCGCGGTCCGTCACGGTGCCGAGTCATGCGCGCGTAGGCGACGCGATTCTCGTCGTGTCGCAGATAGCGCTGGTGCTTGTTTGGGTGGACAGGCTGGAAGGGGCTGTCGAAACGCAGGACCTCGCAGACGCCGTCGTCGGGTTCGAAGCGGGGGAACCAGCGCCCCTTTTTGACGCGAACGCGCACTCCCGACGGAGGCTCATGGAAGAAGCGGCGGCGGTCGCCCGATTCCGCCATCTCGGCATACAAGCGCGCATCTTCCATGGAGCGCCGAAGCTGGCGGGGGTTGAAGCCAAACGGGATGGCTGTCGCGCCCACCATCGAACCGAATACCGCTCTGACCACGTGGTCGAAGGCGGCGGCAGCGCCGATCTGCAGGCGATCGGCACGCGCAAGGTCGAACTTCTCTGGCGTCCGTGCGAAATCGTCGTCGAGATGCTCCCACCAATGGCCGCTAGGGATCAGTGGAGCTGCCCGCTCGCAAGACTCGTGCACAATCCGAGATACAACCGCGGAGTCTTCCATGAGTGAAGCCTACCCCTTTCGAGCGCCGATGGAACGGGGCTTTTTGGGTAGATTGCGCAGACCCATCCAGGCCAGCGCGACGATGTGACTGGCGACCTTTTCGACCGACGGCTTTCGAACGACGCTCCACCACTGGCCGACCAGTGTGACCATTCCAATGAGCGCGTGGGCGTAGATGGGCGCGACGTCCGGATCGTAGCCAGCCTGTTCGAGCGCCTCTGCGAAGACGTCGCTGACGCGCTCGGCCACTTCATTGAGGAGGCTCGAGAAGCTGCTCGACCTCGATGCAGTCGCGGGGGTGTCGTGCGTCAGCACCGCGAATCCATCGGGGTTGTCTTTGACCCAGGTTAGAAAGGCCAGGGCGGCCTGCTCCGCGCGCTCCCGTGGCGAGCCGACCGACAGGGCCTCCGAGATCACCCGGATCACGTATTCCATTTCCCGATCGACCACGACGGCGTAGAGCCCCTCCTTGCCTCCGAAGTGCTCGTAAACAATCGGCTTTGAGACCTTTGCCCGGGTCGCGATCTCTTCGACAGAAGTCGCCTCATACCCCTTTTCGGCAAAGATCTGGCGTCCTACCTGAATCAGCTGGGCTCGACGTTCAGCCGCGGTGAGTTTCTTTCTCGAGGCCATTTGACATGGATACTACGGTGCCGTAGGTTACGCAATAGTAAGTTACTTCTTCGTAACCTAGCGTCTATTCATGTTCCGTTTGGAGCCAACAGGCTCGGGGAGAAAAGCCCATGACTGACCAGTCCGCCGAGATGCGATTCGTCGACCGATTCGTCGACCACGGCGCGCCGCTTTCGTTTCGAGAGCTCTGCGATCGCGTGCTCGACAAAGAGCATGATTTCCTGATTCTCGATCTCGATAAGACCACTCATCTGGGCTGCAATCTTGGGGAGCTCCTCGCTTGGGAGCTCTGCGCGCACGAGGCGTATGGTGATTCGGTCCTGGGACGTCCGGTTCAGCGCTGGTTTGGTGGACGGGTGCTGGTCGATTGGTCGCAACCGGCGAAGCTCCTTCGCTATCTGCTCACCGGCGCGCGAAGGTGGGCCCCCGCAGGGATTCACTACTTGGTCTGGGGGAAGTTGGCGTCGAGCATTCCCGCGCTTCGACGACTCGCCTACAGCCGTTTCGGTCCCGAACCGACGAGCGCTGTACAGCGGCGCCCACAGATGATCGCACTGAGTCACCTCGCGACGGCAGACGACATTCTTCTCCGCGAGCTGGCTCGAAGGGTCTGGAGTCGGCAGGTTCCCAAGCAGGTGATTTCACGAGAGGACCTCGACTGGGTTCGTACCCGCTCTCCCGGTATCCAGATCATCTTGAGCAGCGCTTCGCCCAAGGCGATGTTGGATGTGGCGGTCGAGGAGCTCGGTGCAGACGGAGCGAGCTACTCCAGCATCGAACGGATCAACAGCGGGAGGGCGAAGATCGCCAGGCTGCGCGAGATCTGTCCACGTGTTTTCGATCCGGAAGTCAAGGTGCTAGCCATCACGGACACGAGTTACGGTGAGGACCATTGCTGGGCAGAGCACTTCGATTCCGTCATCGACGTCAATAGCCCCACACCCTTTGCGCCGATCGTCCCGCAGACGTCGCGAACCCGAGAGGTGCATTCGGCGATTGTGTTGACCCACGAGGAACGGTCTCGCCGAAATGACGGAGACGCGTTGTATCTAGACGCGCGGAGGCGAGACCGGACACCGCGGCGGCCGCTGGAGTTCAACCGAGAGGCGCTCGGAGCTTTGCTTGGAGACCTGATCGACGAAATCAACCGACTGGCAGCGCCCATCCCGAAAGTCTCGAGAGGATGGGACGTTTCGTACGCCGTGACCACTCTGATGGAAGCTTCTCGGGCACGGCTGGGCAGAGCAGCGATTCCACTGACAAGCGCCTCGATCTGAATCTTGTCGGTGACTCCAACGTCATCGCCTCGATGACGGGTTCGACGATCTCGAAGAGTTCTTTCTGCTATACCTTAGAGGTGCTCAGGCCTTCTTGGATTGGACTGCTTCTCGCAATAGCTGGGGTTTCCGCGGTGCTTTGCTATGGAGGAGGCGTCGCTGCGCAGGACGAATCCGAGATTGAGATCATCACCGAGCCGCCTCCGCAACCGCCAGCGTCTGCGCCCCCGCCCGCCGATGCGCCCTCCACCGAACCGCCGCCTCTACCGCCTCCGCCGCCAAAGCCAGAAGGGCCAAAGGAACCGCTCGGTCATCTGCGTGTCGGTGGCGGCATCGGCTTTGGCTTCGCTACGGGCCTGATCTCGATCGGCGTGGCGCCGCAGGTCTCGTACATCTTCAAGCGCATCGTCGAGCCCGGGGTCTCGTTCCGTTACGAGTATACGAGGGACCGCATCGTGATTCCACAGAGGACTGCGCACACCTATGGTGGCTCGCTCTTCGTTCGGATCTTTCCGATCAAGCAGCTCTTCTTCCTGGTCGAAGGCGAGCTCATCAACACGGGTTGGAAACAAGGAGGCTTCACCTCCGGTCGCAGGAACTTTGGCAATCTTCTCCTAGGCGGCGGCCTCGTGATGGGCGTCGGCAAGGGCGTCTTCGTCGCGACCTCTCTCAAGATTGCCGTCTTGAGGAACGCGTTTTACCCCGACGCCTTCCCGATCATCTCGGTGGGCGGCGGCTACGCCTTCTAGGGAGCTCCGTCGAACAAATCCTGGAAGCCGCTTGGCGCGTGCCTTCCGAAGACGATGGTTTCGAGGATGCCGATACCCGTCTGGTCACCCATCTTCGCGCGCACGACGTTGTGCACGTGAATGGAGCAGTATTCGTCGGGCTCGACCTCGTCGATCTTCCAGCTTTCGTAGCCAATTTCGAGCTCGTCCCGCCAAACGGCGTGGCCCCACTCGGGGTGCTGGTAACCGATGCCCATCATCTGGAATCGGAAAATCGGCTCGAGCTCGATGCTGATCTTGGCTCCGTCACGCTTTTCGAAGCGGAGCGTCGCCCCCTTGGGCCAACGGGTGCCGCTGATCCACTCAATCGAGTTGGTGGCGCTCGCCATCTTCTCCTCTTCCGCCTCGGTCACGTCGGCCGGGACCTCAGCATCGTCAGGATACGTCTTGATGATCGCAGCCGAGAGCTCCTCCGCGTAGCCGTCGGGCAGCTCGCGAGTGAGAAAGTGTGTGGAGAAGCCGTCGAAGTGAATTGGTGACCAGATCCAATAGACGGCAGGGTCGGTGGTGAGCCTGCTCGGCGCGCCCTCCTCGTATTCACCGACCGGACGCATGCCCCAGGACTTGTCCCGCATGCCGATGACCTCGCTTCGGCTCACCTCGATTCGCCGACCCTTGATCGACAAGTAGCCCTCCCAGGTTCCGAGCTGGGTGAAGCGTTGAGTGTCCATGATGAGCCGGGTGCCGTCCCACATGTGGTTCTTCGGCTCCTGAATCGGCGGCGCCTTGGCGTGGAAGGTGAGGTCGCATTCCACTTCGGTTTCGTTTGGGTCGATGACGATGCGAACGACGCGCAAGGGATGTACGACCTCGACGCGCATCGGACCGGCGCTCGAGTCCAGTGGGTTATCGGCTATGCGGCGCGACGCGTGAAACGAATGCTGGACACCGTCGACCGCGACGCTGAAGTGCGCGTCTTGAACGAAGCGATTGGGATAGCGTCCGAACCCTGCTTCGAACAGAAACGTGCCCGCCTTGTCGAAACCGTTGAACCAGTATCGGTCGTATGCGTTGCGGTTGACGATGCCCATCTGATTGACCGGCAAGGCCGCCTGGTGGATCAAGTAGTCGTCGAAGTCGGTAATCATCTCGTTTTCCTCGCTAGGAAAGGGTCACTCCGCACTCACGCAGGATCTCTTCGGTGTCCGCGCCGCGTTCCCTGGCGGGGGTTGGGTCGGCGGGCTTGGTCCTCGAGAAGCGCGGCGCCGCCACGGCGTGCTGGATGCCATCGACTTCGACGAAGGAACGTCGAGCCACGTGGTGTTCGTGCTCGAACGCCTCGGCGGCTGCGAGCACCGGTGCGAAGCAAGCGTCACTTCCTTCGAAGACCTCGCACCACTCGTCGCGCGTCTTGGTGCGGAAGCGCTCTTCGAGGGTGGGCCGAAGCTCGTTCCACTTGGCAGGGTTCAGATGTTCGCCGACGGCCGGAGCGCTCTCGGCGATATCGAGCTTGCCGATGAGCTCCTTATAAAACTGCGGCTCGAGCGCGCCGACGGATACGTACTTGCCGTCGCTCGTCTCGTAGACGTCGTAGAACGCTGCACCGGAGTCGAGCAGATTCTCGCCGCGCTTGTCGGACCAGAAACCCTGCTGCATGCCCGCGTAGATGCTGGCCATGAGCGCGGCGACGCCGTCCACCATTGCTGCGTCGACGACCTGCCCCTTGCCTGACTTCTTCGTCTCGAGAAGCGCCGCGAGAACGCCGAACGCCAGCAACAAGCCGCCGCCGCCGAAGTCGCCGACGAGGTTCAGGGGAATCGTGGGACGCTCGCCCCGGCGGCCGATCGCATGCAGGGCGCCCGCCAAGGAGATGTAGTTGATGTCATGCCCGGCGCGCTGCGCCCATGGGCCGTCCTGTCCCCAACCCGTCATGCGTCCGAAAACGAGCCGCGGATTGGCTTCGAGACAAACCTCAGGACCGATTCCGAGGCGCTCCATGACGCCGGGTCGAAAGCCCTCGATCACTGCGTCGGCCGTCCCAACGAGCTTCAGCAGCGCGGCCCTGTGCTCCGGGTTCTTGAGGTCGAGCGTGATGCTCTTCTTGCCGCGGCTCATGACGTCGAAGTTCGCCTGCAGGAACGATGGCTCGGGCCGGCCGACGCGAATGACTTCGGCACCTAGGTCCGAGAGCAACATCCCCGCGAACGGACAAGGTCCAATGCCCTCAATTTCAACGATTCGAATTCCTTCTAGTGGCCCCATCTTCAAAGCTCCGAAAGTGCGCGTCGTAAAGTAATCGATGCGAGGTTCTCGTAATCGAACTCGTTCTCTTCATCGATGATTTCGATCTGCTTCATGTACTGACCCACGCGCGCCATGTTCATGGAGAAGCGCGTCAATGCGAGAATGAAATAGTAGTCGAAGTTGGCCGCGCTGTGCCCTGTGGCTTCTTTCCAGCGCGCGATCGATTCTTCCTTGCCGGGGAAACCCGCTAGCCGCTCGAGCTCCAGTCCTTCGGAGAAGCAGCGATCCGATGCGAGCCACCAGGCGAGGTCCTGAACCGGGTCTCCGAGTCGTGCCATCTCCCAGTCGAGCACCGCGACGCAGTCGACGCCGTCGAAGATCTGGTTTGCGAGCCTGGAGTCGCCCCAGCACAGAGCGACCGGTTCGCTCGCCGGTTTGTTCGATTCGAGATACTCGAGAGCTCGGACGATGTCAGGGTGTCGGGCGGCCTCCATGCCCCAGCGGAAGTACTCCTGCCAGTAGTCCAGCTGTTGATCGAGGGGCGTGCGGCCACGCGCGGGCTCGGCTAGGAAACCGAACCCGAGGGCTTTGCTGTCGAGGCGATGGACCCGGCACATGGCCTCGAAGCCGTTCCACCAGATAGCGGCTCGTTCTTCTTCGGAGGTGTCTTCGGCGATCCAGCCTTCGTCGTGCATGGGTGGATTGTCGGTCGGGATTCGGCCTTCGACTCGAGTCATCACATAGAACGGAACTCCGAGAACCGACTTGTCGGTTTCGAGCCATCGCACGATCGGAACCGGAACATCGCTGTCTTCGAGCAGCTGTACGACCTTCGCCTGGAGTCCAACGTCGTAGTACGGGAACATCACGTACTCTTCGGGCTCCAACCTCGCGACTAGGCCTTCTCGATGCTCGGTGCCATCCTTCGTGTAGACGAGATCGAAGAGCAGGGTGTCGCTAGAGAAACCGGTGCTCAGCGGCGAGTTGAGGTCTTCGATGCGGATGTCGTCGGCGGGTATTGCGAGCTTAGGCGCAAGCCAGCTCTTCAACGTGCTCGCGGTTTGTTCGAGATCTCGCTCTTCGTCTGCAAACGCCATCGCCTACCTCGTGCGCATTTGACTCGCTGCGCGGCTCTGTCATTTACGTCATTCCACCGCGCGGGTCGAGGACTGCGCGCGGGAAACAAGTGCAAATGACCACGAGCAAGCTGAACGAACCTCTGACTCTTCCCTGCGGGGCCACCCTGCCAAATCGCATCGCGAAGGCCGCGATGAGCGAGCACTTGGCATCTCCCAAGCAGTCCCCCACCCGCGGGCTAGCCCGTCTGTATGAGCGTTGGTCGCTGGGTGGCGCGGGCCTGTTGATCACGGGCAACGTCATGATCGACCGCTCCCATCTGGAGGCGGTTCGCAACGTGGCCATCGGGGCCGACTCGAACATCGATCGGTTCCGCGACTGGGCGGAGGCGGGCACGGCTCGGGGCAACCAGCTTTGGATGCAACTCAACCATCCCGGTCGTCAGACCCCGCGTCACCTCAACCCCGACCCTGGCGCGCCGTCGGCCGTCGAGCCGGTGAATCTGTTTCGCCGCGCCAAGGCGTTCGGAAAGCCGCACGCGATGGATGAAGCGGAGATCGGGCGGGCTGTTCAGAGCTTTGCCAGCGCGGCTTCGTTCGCAAAGGCCGCAGGTTTCACCGGGGTGCAGGTTCATGGCGCGCACGGCTATCTGGTGAGCCAGTTTCTGTCCCCGCTGACCAACCAGCGCTCGGATCGCTGGGGTGGCTCGCTCGAGAACCGCGCTCGCTTTGCGCGCACCGTGCTCAGCGAAATCCGCAGGGCAGTCGGCGATGACTTTCCGATCGGCATCAAGCTCAACTCGGCGGACTTCCAACGCGGTGGCTTCACCGAAGAGGAGTCGATGCGCGTGATCGGCATGCTTCAGCAAGACGGAGTCGACCTCGTCGAGATTTCCGGTGGCAGTTACGAGTCCCGCGTCATGCTCGAGAAGGTGGAGAACAAGCGCGAGGCTTTCTTCCTCGAGTACGCAAGGAAGGCGCGCGCCGAGGTCGATATTCCCTTGATGGTCACCGGTGGTTTCCGCGCTCGCTCGATCATGGAAGACGCGCTTGCGACGGGCGCGCTCGACGTCGTGGGTATGGCCCGGCCGTTCACGAACGACCCGAGCGTTGCGCGAGACCTACTCGACGGGCGCACCGACCGAGCTGCCGATCCTCCGGTCATGCCCGGTCTCGGCCGCCTGGGCGGCACCTCCCAAGCGATGATGAGTGTGGCTCAGATGGGGCTGATCGCGAAGGGAAAGAGCCCGACACTTCGCTTCGGCGGCCTGGGCGCGGTATTTTCGGCATTGGTGCAGGAGAGCGCCGACCTCTTCAAGCCGAAGCGCTCCTGAGGCGGCTCATTGTTGTTCGGACGGCGTCCAGTCGTTCACGACACGGAACAGCCGCGCCGGCGTGAGCACGAGACGCAGGAACCGAAACATCCGGCTCTCGCCGATCCAGATCTGCTCGTGCCCGCGTTCGATGTCGCGCAACATTCGGCGCGCGCAGTCCTCCGAGCTCATCTTCTTCCAGTTCTTCTCGGCGAGCATGGGCGTGTCGACCGCCGGAGGAAACACTTCGATGACTCGGATGTCCTTTTCGAGCTGGTGGCGAAGGCAGAGCGTGTACGCGTGAAGGCCGGCCTTGCTGCTGCTGTAGATCGGCGTGTTCGCGAGAGGACCCAACCCAGCTGGCGAGCCCACGATGACGATGGTCGGGTCCGAGGTCTTGCGTAGCCCGTCGAGCATCCGCTGCGTGAGCTCTATCGGCGCGAATAGGTTTGCGTCGAGGATCTGCTTGGCCTTTGCGAGGTCGAGCCCGCCTGCCAAGGAATCGAAGCCAAAGATCGCCGCGTTGCTGATCAATGTGTCGACCCGGTGCCCGTCGTCTTCGATCTTGGCGAGCATCGCCTGAATGTCGTCCGACTTGGTCAGGTCACAGCGGTAGGTATGAATGCGCTCCGAAGCGTTTGCAGTCTGCTCCAGGGGCTCCTTCCGCCTCCCACAGATCAGGACTGAATTGCCTTTCTCCGCAAGCTGCCGTGCGAGGGCCCGTCCGATGCCGGTGCCGCCGCCGGTCAGAAGAACCGTTCTTTCGCCGAGTTCCATAGCTAGATTCGTCTTCCGTCCTCGTCTGGTGAGCAGAAGGCGCAGAGTTTGCGCCATGCTTGGCAAAGCGCCAATCGGGCTTGCGCTTGTAGGCGCCTATTGGGCCCGCGCTGCGGCATGCCCTCGGGCTGCTGAACGGCAGCGGCGCTCGCCGCCGCCTCGTCTTGCACGGCTGGATGTTGTTGGCGGACGTGCGTTCCCTGCCCGGGCGCTTCGTCACGGTGGCAACGAACTTCCTACGCAGCTAAGAGCCTGCAATGAAGCTCTTCACTGATACCATCACGCTTTTGACGACTCGCGAGCGCGAGCTGGTCGATTTCACTCGCGAGGCTCAGGGGCTCGTCCGCGCGTCCGGCGTTCAGGAGGGGCTCTGCGCTCTCTACGCCCACGGCGCGACGGCCGCCCTGATGATCCAGGAGAACGACGACCCCAACATCGGAAGGGACGTCGTGAGCTGCCTCGACAAGCTCGTCCCCAAAGGCGTCTGGCTCCACGATCGGATCGATGGCAACGGGGCCTCCCACATTCAGGCCGGCATGATTGGTCCCAGCGAGTCGATTCCGATTCGCGGGGGAAAGCTCGATCTGTCTACCTGGCAGAACGTCTTCTTCTGCGAGCTCGACGGCCCGCGTCGACGACGAACCGTAGTGGTCACGATCCTCGGAACCTGAGCATCAGGCGATGGTGGAGAGGATCAGGTAGACGGCGAGCACGGCGAGCACCAGTTGGAACCAGAAAACAAAGCGTTCCTTGGAGATACGACTTAATAAGTGCTTACCAAAGTACGTGCCGCCGATCACCGCGAGGACCAGGCCCAAGAGGACCGGCGCATAGGGCATGTAGTCGAAACTCAGTGCCAGGAACGCAGGAATCTTCAATAGGTGCAGCCAGGTCTGGCAGACCGCCTTGGTAGCGATGACCTGCTCGTTGTCGAAATCATCGCGCAGGAAGAAAGGTGCCAGGAACGGACCCGTGGCGCCGACGAAGATTGCGAGCAGGCCGGCAGCAAAGCCCACAAAGGCGTACGACCAAATCGGAGGATTCCGAAGCTTCGGCTTGTACCTGCGCCAAAGTAGGAAGAACAAGATGAACGCGCCGATCCATGCGCGGAACCAGGTGAGCTTCAGATCAGCCCAGATGTTTGCCGCGATGGCCACGCCCAGGACGGCGGGGAGCATGAACGCAAAGAAGATCTGCCAACGGACGTGCCGTCGAAAGGCCCAAGTTCGCGTCCAGTTGGAGGCGAGCTGCACGATGCCATGCAGGGGCACGACCACGGGGGCCGGGAGCAGGGCGGTCATCACGCCGAGTAGGGTGACTCCGCCGGCCATGCCGAGAATCCCGGAGATGGTGGCCGTGACAAAGCAGGCGACGACGAGCACGACCACCGTAACCAGCCCGAACATGGGCCGAGGCTAGCACCCCTTTTCAGCTTGTGCTCCACAGGCATCGCGGGGTATTCGACGAGACGCATGCCGAAGCGCGTCCTGCGATTCCATTTCGACTACATCTCGCCGTACAGCTACTTGGCCTGGCAGCAGCTCGACGGTTTAGCGCTGAAGCACGACTTGGCTGTGGAGCCAAAGCCCACTCTCTTCGCCGGCCTGCTCAACAGCTTCGGCCACAAGGGTCCGGCGGAGATTCCGCCCAAGCGAATCTACATGTTCAAGGACTGCCTTCGTACGGCGGCGCAACTGGGCGTCCCCTTTGTGCCGGTGTTCTCGCATCCCTTCAATCCGCTCCCGTCACTGCGCGCCACGCTTCTCGACATGGACGACGAGACCCGCAAACGCCTGGTGACCAAGTTGTTCCATGCGACCTGGGCGCAAAGCCGTGATCTAGGCTCCGCAGAGCTCGTCGGCGAAGTCTGTGCGGAGGCCGGCGTCCCGAATGCGATCGAACGCATTCAGGATCCCGACATCAAGCAGCGCCTCCTCGACGCCAGTCGCGAGGCCCTCGAGCTGGGTGTCTTCGGGGTCCCGACGATGATCGTCGACGGTGAGCTGTTTTGGGGCACCGACAGTTTCCCCCACATCGATCGCTACTTGAGCGGCGACGACCCTCTGCGCCCCGAAGACGTCGAAGCCTGGCTCGCCGTTCCCGCGACTGCGCGTCGAAACTAGCTTCGTTACTGGCTCTGCCAGGCGACCATGCCGCCCCGCATCGAAGCGATTCGTTTGAATCCGAGCTTTTCGAGCTCGAGCGCGACCCGTCCCGAACGCCGGCCCGAGCGGCAGATGGTGATCACCGGGATCTCCTTGTCCCAGGCCTTCGATGCCTCGTCGACGGTTCCCATCGGAACGACGTCGACGCCCTCAATCTTGCCGTCCGACTCGGCCTCGTCGATTTCTCGAACGTCGACCATTCGAACCGCGCCTTTGTTTTTCCCAACCCAGGCGATCGAAACTTCCGGGATGCCCTGTGGGCTGCGCTCAATCGCGGCCCAGCCGCGTTCGGGGAGTGGATCGCCCGACATCGAGCTGGGTGGAACGATGCCGCAGTGCAGATTGGCGGGGACCGCGACGTCTAGCTTCTTCGGTGCGGGCAAGTTGAGATTGTCCATGATCACGGAGAACTCGGCCTCGGTCCTGCCGTCGCCGACGCGCGGATTCAGCCGTTTCTCCTCGCCAACAGTCGTGAAGGTCATGCCTCGGTAGTCATGCCCCGGCCAGATGATTGTGTCGTCGGGGAGAGTGAAGATCTTGTCGTGAATCGAACGGTAGAGCCGCTGTGCGCTCCCCTGTTGGAAATCCGTTCGGCCGGTACCGCGGATGAAGAGCGCGTCTCCGGTGAAGGCGTGCTTGTGGTCCGAGGTGACGAAGGTCACACAGCCGTCGGTGTGACCCGGCGTCGCTCGAACCTCGAGCTCGAGCGAGCCGAACTTCAAGCGGCTCCCGTCGTCGACCAGGACGTCGGCGCCTTCTGCGCCTGACTGGGCGCCGACGACGGCCTTGCTACCCAAGCGCTTGCGCAGAAGCCCGGAGCCCGTGATGTGGTCGGCGTGGGCGTGCGTGTCCAAGGTGTACACGAGCTTCAAGCCGAGCTCGTCGAGGAGCTTGATGTCGCGCTCGAGCTGGTCGATGACCGGGTCGATCAAGACCGCTTCGCCGGATGCCTCATCGGCGATGAGGTAGGTGTAGGTCCAGGTCTCTCGATCGAAGAGTTGCCGAAGTAGCATGGGAAGCCTCCTGATTGTGCCCGGGCGCGCGATACGAGCCGGAGCTAAGTCGCTGAATTAACAGCACTCGAGCCCTATCGCAAACCCAAGCATCACAAAGAGCTGGCGGTTTGGCACCGGGGCTGCTTTGAATGAGCCCCATGGAATCGTTTACACCCATCGCCTCCACGATTGGGGGCTTGATGATAGGCGCGGCGGCAGCCGGATTGCTGCTGTTCCACGGCCGAATCGCGGGCATCAGCGGCATCGCTGGCGGCGTCTTCCGTCGCGAGACCGGAGACATTGCCTGGCGAGTCATGTTCCTCGTCGGACTGTTCGCCGCCGGAGCCGGCTGGAGCTTCTTCTACCCGCAGGACTATGTCGTCGAGATCAGTCGCTCGACCCCCGCGTTGATCATCGCCGGTCTCACGGTGGGCCTGGGCACACAGCTCGGAAGCGGTTGTACCAGCGGTCACGGGGTCTGCGGCATCGGGCGCCTCTCGAAGCGGTCCACCGTAGCCACCATTTCGTTCATGATCACCGCCGCGCTGACCGTCTTCGTCGTGAACGAAGTCTTGGGAGGCTCGATATGAAGGTCAAGATCGGCGCGTTCCTCGGAGGAGCCTTGTTCGGGATCGGCCTCGCGATCGCGGGCATGACCCAGCCCGCAAAGATCATCGGCTTTTTCGATTTCTTTGGAAACTGGGATCCCAGTCTGGCCTTCGTGATGCTGGGCGCCATCGTCGTGTACACACCCGTATATCGATGGGCGATTCGAACATGGCAGAGGCCGATTTGGGCGCCTGCGTTTTCGTTGCCCACGCGCAAGGACATCGACGGCCGGCTCATTTTGGGTTCTGCGATCTTCGGTGTGGGCTGGGGTCTCGGCGGCTACTGCCCCGGTCCAGCGTTCACGTCGGTTGGCGCCAGGTCTCAGGAGGCACTGACTTTTGGCGTTGCGATGCTCGCCGGCGTAGGCGCGTATCAACTCTTCATGCGAATGCGTGAGAGCCGCGGTGGGGGTCCGGTGGATCCGCAAGCCGCCGCCATGATCGACGGATGAGCCAACCCGGTAGAGCGACGGCGTCGGCACGCGGTTCTGGGGTTCCTGCGCTGCCGATCATCGGCTGGCTGCGGAACTATCAGCGCGCCGATCTTGGCGCCGATCTGGTGGCTGGTCTGACCACGGCGGTCATGCTGGTTCCGCAAGCCATGGGCTATGCGCTTCTTGCAGGGCTTCCGCCGATTCACGGGCTCTACGCCTCTGTCGCGCCGCTCTTGCTCTACGCCGTGCTCGGCACCTCGCGACAGCTTGCAGTCGGACCGGTGGCCATGGACTCTATCCTCGTCGCCGGGAGCGTAGCGACCATCGCGGCGGTCGGCACAGAGAGCTACATCTTGGTGGCCGCTGCCCTTGGGGTGATGGTCGGCGTCATTCAGGCGGGGCTCGGGTTTCTGCGCGCCGGTTTCCTGGTGAACTTCCTCTCCCGGCCGGTCGTGGCCGGGTTCACCGCCGCCGCCGCGCTCATCATTGCGGCGAGCCAACTCGGCCATCTGCTGGGGGTCCCGCTTCCGCGTACCCATCACGTTCACAAGGTCGTTTGGGAGGCGCTTGCAAACGCCTCGAGCTGGTCGTGGCCGACGCTCGCGATCGGCGTTTCGTCGATCGCCGCGCTGGTGCTCTTCAAGAAGCGGTGGCCGCGCCTGCCGGCAGCCCTGTTCGTGGTCATTGCTGCAACAGTCTGCGTTTGGTCGTTTGGTCTCTCCGCTCGCGGAGTATCGGTGGTCGGTGAGGTTCCGGCGGGCCTGCCGGGCTTCCGCGTGCCTTCGGTCGATTCTGAAATCCTCACGCAGCTCATTGCAGCGGCGTTCACGATCGCTTTGGTCTCCTTCATGGAGGCGATCTCCGTCGGCCGGACCTTCGCGCAGCAGTTCCGCTACGACATTTATCCGAACCGTGAGCTCATCGCGCTCGGATTTGCCAACATGGCGGGCGGTGTGACCGGTGGTTACCCAATCGCAGGAGGCTTCTCGCGCACCGCGGTCAACGTGCGCGCTGGCGCGAAAACACAGCTAGCCGCGCTCATCACCTGCGCCGTCGTCGTCATCACCTTGCTAGTGCTGACCCGTGCGTTCTTCTATCTACCCAAGGCAGCCTTGAGCGCGATCATCGTCGCGGCTGTCACTGGGCTCATCGACGTCAGCGGCGCTGCCGAGGTCTATCGAATCAAGCGTGCTGATTTCTATCTTCTCGTTCTCACCTTCGTCGCGACCCTGTCCCTAGGCATTCAGTGGGGCATTTTGGTTGGCGTCGCTGCGTCACTGCTGCTCTTTCTCGTTCGCACGACCCGGCCCTACTTTGCGGTCCTCGGGCGTGTTCCCGAATCGCAGACCTATCTCAACATCGCGCGCCACCCGCATGCCGAGACGATTCCAGGCATCATCCTCGTCCGTGTCGACGCGCAGTTCTACTTCGGCAATGTGAGCTTCCTGAAGGAAACCGTCCGCAGCCTGGTGCGGGACTCCGAAACACCGGTCCGGTACTTCGTCCTCGAAGCTGCCGGCGTGAACGACCTCGACTCGGCGGCGGCCGCCACCTTGGCGGAGCTCGACCAAGAGCTGGCGGCTCAGGGCGTCCGACTGGTGCTCACGCGAATCAAAGGACCGGTCCGCGATGTCCTTCACCGTACCGGGCTTCTCGAGAAGCTCGCGTCCGAGGGCCGGGTATATCTTTCCACCCACCGCGCCATCGAGGTGATCCGCTCGGGCATGGCTCTTCCCGATCTCTCCGCCGAGTCCGACGACCCACGAGAGCCGTCAGACCAAGTAGGCTGCGGCATGCTCAACCCCGATGCGCCTGATCCAGGGAAGAACTTCTTCGAGACTGTGAAGAAGCGTAAGGCCTGAGGGGGACTTGGGGCGAGGTGAGTAGGCTCGAGGATTACGATGCCTGGCGGCGCAGGATGGAGGCCGTAGCGGCTCGGGGCGATGCGGAAGCGTGGCGCGCGCAGCCGAAGTCCTCGGTTTACGACGCCAGGCTTTTGCGTGAGCACACCGAGGAGCTCACAGGCACTCGCGAGGCGGGGAAGGCCCTGGCGCTCGTTCCCTTGTTGCGGGAGGCCTTGTACCGTCATCTGGGCGAGCTGGCGGACCCTCGGCTCTATGGCGTCACGCCGCTCGGCACCAAGCATCTGGTCGAGGCTTTCTACGCGGAGGCGCTCGCCTGCATCGCGTATTTGGCAGACCCCGATCAAACAGGGCTAGAGCCTGCATTCACCTTGGCGGGTTTTCGCAGGGCCGCGCACATCTTCGGGCGTTCTGCGCTGCTGCTTTCCGGAGGCGCATCTCTGGGGTTCTTTCACCTGGGCGTGGTCAAGGCATTGTCGGAGCAGGATCTCCTGCCCAACGTGCTTTCGGGTGCGTCGATGGGCGCCCTCATCGCCTGCGGCACCGGTGTTCGAACCGACGAGGAGCTCAAAGCGCTCTTCGCCAATCCCCGGGTGATCCGAACCGATGCGCTCAAACGTCTCCCAGCCAAGCGTGCCGCGAGTGAACGCGCAGTGTACGACCCCGCCCGCCTCGAAGAAGTCGTGGCC
>Ga0316189_10000955_pt1 | contig 28739 bp, 29 predicted proteins | sample LowCovwburrow_MG_FD_204930 | JGI IMG/M metagenome (GOLD analysis project Ga0316189, IMG submission 204930) | Coastal sediment microbial communities from Maine, United States - Lowes Cove worm burrow | ecosystem: Environmental > Aquatic > Marine > Coastal > Sediment | place: USA: Maine...
ACCGTCTTGACTTTCTATTGTCAAACTCGTTTCTGAATAATTAATGAGTCTCTCATCTCAATTACAGTTTTGTTGCTCCTCTATTTATTACTAAATTGTATCCCGAAGCAACGCAGGACACACAACGAAAGCACAACACTATATATAGCAAATTGGGCGATTAGTGTTTAATCGAAAGGTCATTGTCTATTTACAAAGTCGCCAAATCTTTTGATTTGGTATTAAAAGAGAAAAATTAAAACAAAATAAAAAGATTTGGCTTGTGGCTTAACTGAGAATAATTACTTATTTTCTGCCCAACTTGCCATATATTTAACGTTGTGCCTAATTTGAGAAAATGATTGCCGAAATAAATAAAGCTTGGAATTGGAAAGGATTTAATGCGACCGAAATAGTTTGGACGAATGACTTTGGCAACGTGATTTTCAAAACGGACAAAAACGAATATTGGAAAATTTGTCCCGAAGAAATTAGTTGCGGAAAAATTGCGGAATCGGAATCGGAATTTGAGCCGACTTTCGACTGACTATAGCAAACAATTTTAATTTATTTTTTCTATATTAGCAAATACTTAACCCCAAAAAACCTACTCAAATCAGATGATTAAGAACTTCTATTTAATGGTAATTTTATGTTTATTTTTTTCAAAATTACCTTCACAAGGACATTCAAATCTAATTCCAACAAATACAGCAACACATACTGCCGTACAAAATGGCTCTTGGTTTAATGCAAGTACATGGAATACAAATACGGTACCAGATAATGCCGCAATTGTAGTTATACCTCAAAATATTACAGTAACATATCAAGGGCAATCGAGTGCTCATATATTTGCTATTCGGGTTGATGGAGATTTTATTTGTACTCAAAGCAATACAAATCAAACCACAACTTTAACTGTCGATACCTTTATAGGAACCAGTACATCTTATGTTAAGTTTTTAGCAAATAATGCTTCAGATGGAAAGATTGATATAAACATTTCACCTTTTGATATTGAAGCACATAAAGAAGGTTCAAGTGGTTTTTCTCAAGTTTGGAATAGTAATGCAACTAATCATTTTTCTGATGGAGCGATCACTTATAAAATTGTTCAAAATGTTACAGGATCTGGTCGTTACAACACTTATTCACAGGCTATTGCAGGAGATACTGCTGTTGAAGAACAATCTAGAGAAATTTACGATGACGGTGTAGGAGTAACAGGTAGGTATCAATGGGATGATTCTCAATTATCTCTCGGTGTTATTGCTATGGGCCAAATTGAAATTATTGGTCAAGAAAAACAAAATATGGCTAAACTAGCTAGTGACGTATCTAGATTTCAAAATACTCTCGAACTAGAAACAATACCTCAAGGATGGAAACCAAATGACAGCTTGGTGGTTACTAGAAGTGGTATTTATAGTGACTACTCTTCTAAACTAGATGTTGCTGCAATTCAATCTGTTTCTGGATCAATTATAACCTTAAAAAATGGTATAGCTAATAGTCATATAGGAAAAACTTATGGAGATTATAGTTTTCATTGTTATGTAGGTAATTTAACTCGAAATATTACTTTTAAATCCTCATCAACTTCAAATATACATCATCGAGGGCATTTAATGGCTATGCACAATAATACTAATGTTCAAATTAGAAATGCCGCATTTATTAAAATGGGGAGAACAGATAAATCACGAATAACAGATGATTTTATTTGGAACAATTGGGTAGAACCTAAAGTATTTAAATCTAAAATCTCTGCACTAGGTCAAGAATGTGCAGCATTAATTAAAAATCCGCCACAAGATATAACAAATATAAGAGGTAGATATTCCATTCACTTACATAAAACTGGAGCTAAATATGGAGATAAAATGACTCACGTTACTGGTAATGTGGTTTGGGGAAATCCTGGTTGGGGCATAACCCATCACGATTCTCATGCTACTATTTCAAATAATGTTGTGTTTGATGTAACAGGTGCTGGGATTGTCTCAGAAACAGGGAGTGAAACTGGATTTTGGGATAACAACCTGGTGTGTGAAATAAGTGCTGGGCATTCTAAAGACGGTTATGCTGCCTCACTATTTCATGATGATTATCTATATTCTGGTTCTGGGTTAGGAATGAAAGGCAGGGCTGTAATTTGTAGGGGAAATGTAATAAATAATGTAGCCAATGGTATTCAAGTTGCAAACTTAAACTCTTCGGTTAGTAGTAATTTAGATAGACTTGATCCTTTAGCACTAGCTAACAGGCCAGGTTACGAGGTTGATAATTTTCCCCTTAGTATAAATGGCTACAGTAGTGAAGGCGATGGTGTTATGCCTGTAGAAGCCGCCCTAGTTTTGGAAAATAATACGATTTCTCATTGCTTACATGGACTTGCATCTATTGAGCGTGATATGGGAGTAAATCACGAATCTCGTTCTATTATAGATGGTTTATATATTTGGGGGGTAAGGCGTATAGGCATTGATATAGTGTACCAAGTAGACTATACCTTTAATGATGTTTTTATTTCTGGGTATGATAACACGGTAGATGGTGTATCTATATTTAAGCATTCTCACAATCATGTTTTTAATAAAATAAAATTAGTAGATATTAGTAATGCTTTTATAACTTCTAAACTTGTTGCAGGAGACAAAAGAACACGTAATAACGACTTTACGCCTTGGCATTTTATTGATTTGGAGATAAGCATGGCAAATATAAATCCTACAAAACTATATACATTAGAATATGAAGGTACGAGCGATCCATCTTACATATATGATCAACATAGTGATAATACTATACATTTAAGTTCTTCAGACATCGTTAGTCGTCCAACTACTTTCACCGTTTTAGATTCTACAAATTTAGTTGTTGATTATGCTTCGAATAACTTTAGATTTAAGGTAGATGGAATTATAACAGATGATTTAGGGAGTTATAAAATGGGTATAGAACAAGCTCCTGCTCAGGGCACGTTAAGACTTGATTATCCTGAGCGTATTTATGAGTTTGCTTCTCAAGCAAAATTTGAAGAATACCTAAGCAATAACGGTGTTTATAAAGATGAAAACGACCAACTTTATTTTATCTTAAATGAGAGTTTACCTAACAGGTTAACCAATAAGTATACAACATTCCCGGTACGTGTTAAAATTATGAATGCGCCTTCTGGTGGTGTATTTTCAAATCCAATGATTGAAACAGAAACTGATCTAGAACCAAAACTTCAAATTGTTAGTCGTTTTGCTACAGTTTCTCAAAGCAGTACAGATACAAGTTTAACCTATAGAACAGCAAATATAGATGCTAGCGCAATTAAAGCTGTTGATGGTAATAATAATGGTAGAATTAATGCTAATTTTCATCAAAAAGGATTAGTTCCCGTAGGAAGTATATCGTCAACAAACATAGAGAATGAGCCTTGGTACGATCTAGACCTAGGCGAGGTAAAAGAAATACAGTATATAGATATATGGAATACTGTAGAATTAAATGGTACAGATTTAGAAACATTTTCTACACATTTTAAAGACTTTTATGTTTTAATTTCTAATGAACCTTTTACAGGTTCTAATCTGGAAACGTCAAGAACTATCGCAGATTATGAATACTTAAAAAACAGTATACCAGAAAGAAAGTTTTCTTTAAACAACCTAAATGCCATAGGTAGATATGTTAGAATTCAAGCCATTGGAAATAATAAAATAAAACTTGCAGAGGTAGAAATAATTGGCAAAAAACATATAGAGCAAACACTTTCTATAGAAGAAGAAGAGATACATGTGGATATTTTTCCAAATCCAACAGATGATAAGTTGAATATAAAACTTGGAAAACAATTCAACATAGTTTCCGTTAAAGTTGTTAATATATTAGGTCAGGTAATTCAATCTACAACATATAACTCAACGTCTGATATTGAATTATCTTTAAAAAACACACAATCTGGTATATACATTTTGAATATTAAAGCAGATGAAACTTTAAATGTTTCAAAGAAAATAATAGTCCAGTGAAAAAGATCTTTTTAGAGCTTATCACCTGTGTGACCCGTCCTGAATAAAGGCTACATAATTTTAAACATTAGATGATTTTAAGAGTCTAGAAGAAAAATTAAAAAAGAATTTATAATAAATAAGATTTTTGCAAGTTTACTAATTATGGTGTCTTTGATATCATGTGATAAAGATGATGATAACATAATTACACCTGAAATCCCTGTACCAACAGTGAAGTTGAATACGACCTATGAAGTAAACATTACGGAAAACATTACTTACGCTGAGGGACTTAGTCATAATGGTTGGAACGGCCCCAATACCTCTGTATTTCCCTTATTAATGGACTCTTATGTACCAGATAATGATTTACAAAATCGCCCTTTACTAATGTTAATTCACGGTGGTGGATTTTCTGGTGGTTCAAAACAACAGGAAGTATTAGTGGATATGGCAAATTATTACGCTTCTAGAGGCTTTGTTGTTTTTTCAATTGATTACAGACTTAGATATGATAGGGGAACAATTCCACAAGAATGGATAGATGCCACTACTAATGTTGATCCTGAAAAACTTGGGCAACTTCTTGCAATGTACCCTGCTCACAGAGATGCTAAAGCTGCTTTAAGGTGGATTATAGCTAATGCCGATAATTATCACATCATACGGATTATATTACTGTTGGTGGCGCTTCAGCGGGAGCAATTACATCAATAGGTCTAGGTGTATCAGAGCTGGGTGATTATAAGGATGAAATAAGCGTAACTGGAGACCATACAATATCAACAACCAATCTTTCTCAAACGTATGAAGTACAAACAATTTTAGATTTTTGGGGTTCCGATGCATCTATAGAAATATTGGAATCAATTTATGGATACCAAAGATTTGACCAAAACGACCCAGCATTATTTATAGTTCATGGCACAGAAGACCCCATCGTACCTTTTAGTAGTGCGGAAGATTTAAAAACTATATGGGAAACAAATGAAATTGATTTTGTGTATTATCCATTAGAAGGCAGAGGTCATGGTGCTTGGGGTTCTACTGTTAATGGAAAAAGCTTATCAGATTTATCTTTTGATTTTATAGTGGAGAACCAAAGTTTGAATGTCGAATAAAGTCGAGTAGGTAAAGGGGAATCTCACCCCTAAACCTCTCACAGAACCGTACGTGATAGTCTCCCATCATACGGATCTTCAAGACCTAAACTTTGTGTGTATCCCACAAAATCCGCAGAATTAAGCAAATCATCCTCCGAAGAGTTGTAAGAATTAATTCTTAAAATGGTTTTGCTAACCCCTTTGCTACGTCTATGTTTCCATAAACATCTCGTAGATACTATTCGGGACTATAAAATATTTTGTGTTTTTAGCGATTACTTAGTTTGAAAAATAATTTTGAAATTCATAGGCAAAAAATTTACTTTTAAATTTTTATCTTATGAACACAGAATTAGAAAAAAACAAAATATTTTATAGCCTCCTTTCGACTGCGCCCAATATGACATTTTACTTTAAAATCAACTTTTTAGACAGTCTCTTTTTTATGGTATATTCAAATATTTATGTGTTTGTAAAGACACTTTCCATTTTGGGTTAGCCATCACATAATCTACAATTTCGGGCACAATCTTGTCGCGCTTACTCCACTCAGGTTGTAAATATAAAATACAAGCTGCATTTACTTGTGTCGCTTGTTCTTCCGCGAAGCGAAAATCGTCTTTATTATAAACAATCACTTTAAGTTCATGAGCTTTATCATAAACTTCTTGAGTAGGTAATTTCATTTTTTTTGGTGACAAACAAATCCAGTCCCAAGTACCAGTTAATTTATAAGCACCTGAAGTTTCAATATGCGTTTGCAAACCTTCAGCTTTTAATTTTGCAGTCAATGGAGTCATATCCCAAGTCAATGGTTCGCCTCCCGTTATTACAATAGTATCGCTATATTTTTTTGCGTTTTCTACAATCTTGTCTGTATGGGTTGGTGGGTGCAAATTAGCATTCCAACTTGCTTTAACGTCGCACCAATGGCATCCTACATCGCAACCTCCTATTCTAATAAAATAAGCTGCTGTTCCTTTATGATAACCTTCTCCTTGAATGGTGTAAAATTCTTCCATTAAAGGCAGCAAAAGACCTTTATCAATCAACGCCTGTTCTTTTCTTCTTGTCATAGTGGACAAATATATTAATAAGTCCTCAGTTTTTAGATGTAAACTGAAGACTACTTTGATGCAATCACATCAATCTCTATACGCGCACCACCCGCTAAATCTGAAGCTGCAAACGTAGTGCGTGCTGGTTTTTTTGTAAAGTATTGAGTATAAATAGAATTAAAAGCTTTAAAATCATTAATATCTTTTAAAATCACGGTACACTTTACAACGTTGCTCAACGATAAATTATGATGTTCTAAAACCGCTTTTATATTTTCGATGGTTTGTTTTGTTTGAGCCTCAATCCCCCCTTCAACTAATTGTCCTGCTTTATGATTTTTTCCTATTTGACCTGTAAGAAATAATAAATCATCTGTTTCTACAGCATCACTAAATGGAATATTTGTTCTATTTGGCTCATGTGATTTGTGAAAAATAATTTTTGAATTAGTTTCTTTACAAGATTGTAAACTAACTAAAACGAAAAGACTTAAAATTAAAAGTGACTGCTTCATAATATTCTATTTTATCCTTAGCTAAAATTACAGTATTTTTATGCAAAATTATAAGGTATGAGTAAAAAGGAAACTTTTTTTAAATATATCACAGAGGGTAATTCTACCAAGGGTGATTTTATCCCTATAGGAGCTGCTATGTTAGATGGGGAAACCGTTACTGGTGCACATGTAAAAATTCCTTTAAAAACCATGAATCGTCACGGTTTAATTGCAGGAGCTACTGGAACTGGTAAAACAAAATCTTTACAAGTTTTAGCCGAAAATTTAAGTAACAAAGGTATTCCTGTTTTACTTATGGATATAAAAGGGGATTTAAGTGGATTAGCACAACCAAGTCCTGGACATCCTAAAATTGATGAACGCCACGAAAAAATTGGTCTTCCATTTGAAGCAAAATCTTTTCCTGTTGAAATTTTAACCCTTTCTGAACAAGATGGTGTACGCCTTAGAGCAACCGTTAGTGAGTTTGGACCTGTGTTACTCTCGCGTATTTTAGATTTATCTGAAACCCAATCTGGCGTTGTTGCTGTTATTTTTCAATATTGCGATGATAATAAATACCCGATTCTCGATTTAAAGGATTTTAAAAAAATATTACAATACGCCACACAAGAAGGCAAAAAAGAATTCACCGAGGCTTATGGTAGAATATCTACAGCTTCTACAGGTGCCATATTACGCAAAGTAATTGAACTTGAACAACAAGGCGCAGATTTATTTTTTGGTGAAACTTCTTTTGATGTCGACGATTTATTACGTATTGATGATAACGGCAGAGGTTACATTAACATAATTAGACTTACCGATATTCAAGACAGGCCTAAGTTATTTTCAACATTTATGCTAAGTTTATTGGCTGAAATTTATTCAACTTTCCCAGAGCAAGGCGATAGTGACAGGCCAGAACTTATCCTATTTATAGACGAAGCGCATTTAATATTCAACGAAGCTTCTAAAGCCTTACTTAATCAAATTGAAAGTATTGTAAAACTTATTAGAAGTAAAGGTGTTGGCCTGTATTTTGTAACTCAAAACCCAACCGATGTTCCCGAAGCAGTTTTAGGGCAATTAGGTTTAAAAGTACAACATGCTTTAAGAGCTTTTACGGCAAAAGATAGAAAAGCCATTAAACTAACCGCACAAAATTATCCAGACTCTGAGTATTACGATACTACCGAAGTCTTAACGTCTTTAGGTATTGGAGAAGCCTTAGTTTCTGCTTTAGATGAAAAAGGCAGGCCAACGCCACTGGCAGCTACCATGATGCGCGCACCTATGAGTAGAATGGACGTTTTAACCAATAGTGAGTTAAGTAATCTACTTTCAAAATCTAAACTTGTTAAAAAATATAATGAGGACATTGATAGAGAAAGTGCATACGAAATGCTTAACGAAAAAATAAAACAAGCCGAAGCAGAAGAAGCCAAAGAAAAAGCACTTAAAGAAAAAGAAGCCCTTAAAAAAGCTGAATCTAAACAACGGGCATCTTCATCAAGACGTAGAAGTACTCGAATAAATCCAATTGTAAAAGTACTTACTAGCGCCACTTTTATAAGAAGTGTTTTTGGTATTTTAACCAAGGTTCTAAAAAAGTAATATCGCTATTTTAACAATTCTAAATAACTAAACTATCTATGCATAAATCAATTCTCAGTCTCATAATCTTAACCCTATTTTTAACGAGTTGCAAAAAGGAACAAGACCCATTTCAAATTAGTAAACATCATATAGGATTGCTAACCGATTCTACTCAAATTAAAAATTTAGACGTTATTTTTAGCAAAGACTCTATTACAAGGTTTATAAGTGGTGATGAATTTTCTGGTAGTATTAATGAAATTGAAATTTTCGAAAAAGGCGGAAAAAAACTATTATCACTAACTCCAAGGTTGTCTTTAGATTCTACTTCGGTTATAGAAAGCATTCAAATCTTCGATAAGCGTTTTAAAACAGATAAAAACATAACAACTTTAAGCACTTTTAAAGACATTGCGAATAATTATAAAATTTCGAGAATAGACAATTTAATAAATTCTATTATAGTTTCTGTAAACGAAATTAATGCTGCTTTTACCATTGACAAAAAAGAATTACCTGCTAATCTTCGTTTTGACATGAACTTAAATATTGAAGCTGCACATATTCCAGATCATGCTAAAGTAAAATACTTTTTCTTAAATTGGAGTGAATTATAACAAAATAAAAATTCTATGAACCCTTTTATCTCAAAGCTTTTAGTAACCATTGCACGCAAAAAGCTTGAAGGTAAAAACGCTAAAAAAACGGTAAGCAAAAAAGAAATTGTTCCTTTAGTTAGAAAACTTCAAGTTGAACTATCTCATGCTATAAAAGAATATATTTTTATAATTTTAGGTGTATTTTCGGCAGGTTTTGGTTTAAAAGGGTTTCTATTACCAAACCATTTTATTGATGGAGGAGCAACAGGAATTTCTTTACTTTTAGAGAATATTACGTCATTAAACTTAGGGGTAATTTTAGTTTTAGTAAACCTTCCTTTTATAATTCTGGCTTCAAAAATAGTAGGAAAAAAATTCGCTATTAAAAGTATTGTAGCCATTACATTTTTAGCTTTTGTTGTTCATTTTGTAGACTACCCAACCATTACAGAAGACAAATTATTAATTGCTGTCTTTGGCGGTTTCTTTCTAGGCTCGGGCATCGGTTTATCTATGCGAGGTGGAAGTGTAATAGATGGCACAGAGGTTTTAGCAATTTTTTTAAGCAGAAAATTATCACTTACCATTGGCGATGTATTATTCTTAATAAATATCTTAATATTTTCTATAGGCGCTTATGTCTTATCTGTAGAAACTTCTTTATATGCTATGTTAACCTATTTGTCTGCAGCCAGAACTGTAGATTTTGTTGTTGATGGTGTTGAAGAATATGTAGGTGTAACCATTATATCTAACAAACATGAAGATATGCGCTTAATGATAACTAAAAAACTTAGAAGAGCCTGTACTATTTATGCAGGTAAAGGTGGATTTGGCTCAACGGGTGATAGCTACGATAAAGATATAATTTACACCGTTGTTACCCGATTAGAATTAGCCAGACTACAAACCGAAATTGACAAAATTGACAAAACAGCTTTTATAATTATGGGAGTTGTTAAAGATTTAAAAGGTGGCATGATTAAACGTAAACCCCTTAAAGATTAAATGAATAAATACCTACCGAAAATTATTGGATCTTCAATAAATTTTATAAGCCATTTTTCTTCAAGATATGCTGCAAAACTGGCCATTGCACTATTTTCTTCACCACAAAAAGGAAAGTTAATAAAAAATGACTCTTCTTTTCTCGAAACAGCTAAACAAGAAAAAGTAGATTATAAAGATATTTCAATTATGACCTATAATTGGAGTGGTAATAAAGAAACCATTCTATTGACTCATGGTTGGGAAAGTAATACATTTAGATGGAAAGACCTTATCCAAATTTTACAAACCCTAGATTACAACATTGTTTCACTTGATGCTCCAGCTCATGGTAAATCGACTGGAAAAGAATTCAATGCGATTTTCTATTCAGAATGCATTCATGTGGTTGCAAAAAAATATAAGGCAAACATCGTTATCGGGCATTCGGTTGGCGGTATGGCTACTATTTTTTCGCAACACAAATATCAATTACCTTCAATAAAAAAATTAATTTTATTGGGCTCTCCTTCTAATTTTACTGGGGTTTTTAAACGCTATGTAAGTATGATGAATTACAATGATAAGGTTTCAAACGCTATGAATCAATTTGTATTAAAACATTATAACCATTTACCAGAATATTTTTCGGCAGCTAATTTTTCTGAAGAGATTACAGCAAAAGGGCTTCTTATTCATGATAAAAAAGATCGTATTATTCCATATAAAGATGCTTTAGATTTTGAAAAAAAATACACAAACGCTAAACTTATAACGACTAAAGGTTTTGGTCACGGGCTTAAATCAGATAAAGTCTATAATCATATCATAGAATTTTTAAACACTTAACTTTAACTAAAGTATACTTGAAAACTATGCCTCATCCTGCATCAAAAATAGGCTATAAAAATTCTAATCACAAAATCTTAAACAGACTCTAAGTTTATTGTACTTTTGGTGTATGAGTGAAGTATTAAAACGTATTAATAAATTTTTAAGCGAAGCTGGCTATTGCTCGCGCAGAGAAGCAGATAAATTAATTGAAGCTCGCAGAGTAACCATTAATGGTGTTGTACCAGAAATAGGAACAAAAATAGCCCCCCATGATGTTGTATATGTCGATGGAAAAGAAATTAAAAATACCAAAAAAGCCTTTGTTTACTTAGCTTTTAATAAACCCGTTGGAATTGTTTGTACCACAGACACATCGGTTGAAAAAGACAACATTATCGATTATATAAATTACCCCAAACGTATTTTTCCTATTGGCAGATTAGACAAACCCAGCGAAGGTTTAATACTTTTAACAGACGATGGTGATATTGTAAACAAAATTTTGCGCGCAAGTAATAACCACGAAAAAGAATATATTGTAACGGTAGACAAGCCTATTTCGCAAACGTTTATCAATAGAATGTCGGGAGGGATTTATCTTGAAGATTTAGGAAAGACCACTAAGAAATGTGAAGTCAAAAAAATAAATTCAAATACATTTAGCATTATTTTAACGCAAGGTTTAAACAGGCAAATTCGTCGTATGTGTGAATACCTTACTTACGAAGTGCAAACCTTAAAGCGCGTTAGAATTATGAATATTAAACTCGATATGCCCATAGGTGAATACCGAGAATTTACCAAAGAGGAGTTTAATGAATTAAACCGATTAATTAGCTCCTCATCAAAAGAATACAAGCCTAATTTAGAAAGAAAAAGATGAAAGCTATGTTACCTCTTTTCATTTAGCAATTCCAGTTTATAATTTAGAAATCTGCAGAACATTTTATCGTGACATTCTAAATTGTGAAGAAGGACGAAGTAGCGACCATTGGGTAGATTTTAATTTTTTTGGACATCAATTAGTTATTCATTTTAAACCCAAATCTGAGGAAGAGTTACACACAAACCCTGTTGATGGAAAATCTGTTCCCGTGCCTCACTTTGGAGTCGTATTAGATTGGGAAACTTTTCACGCTTTTGCGGAAGGTTTAAAAAATAAAAATGTTGAATTTACTATTGAACCTTACATTAGGTTTGAAGGTTTAGTGGGCGAACAAGCCACCATGTTTTTTTATGATCCGTCTGGCAATGCTTTAGAGTTTAAAACTTTTAAAGCTATTGAGCAGTTATTCGCTAAATAGTTGTCTCTAATTTTTTTGCTTCGTTTTAACTAAATAAAAAGGCAAATAAATAATTAAAAAATATGGGATAATTATTATTTGCACGACTATGATATAAAATGGCCATTCGCCAAAATAATCAAGCAATGATGCAGATTGTGGTTTTTTATTCAAATAAAAATAATTGGCATTTAAAGCGTAATTAATACCAACCATAAAAACGACATACAGCTGCAATGCAAAAAAGGATTTAAAAACACTTTTAAAAGTTGGTTTCATTTTAAATACAAAAATGGCATAAAAAATAATAATTAAAAGTCCTAAGTGTACAACCCAATATCTAAAATAATCGAAAGCTGGAAATCCTTCTGGAATATCTGGTGTTAAAACGCCTTGTGTGGTTCCTGCAATAATCCAAAATAGCAAAATTTCGAACATCCAAAATTTTTTATAATAAGTAAACACGGGGATTAACAAGGCTATAAAGCTACACAAATACAAAGGCAAATCTGTAGCAATATTATAATTACCTAAACTTATACGGTATAAATGAAATGCTAATACGGTAAAAGAAACCAAGCAAGCAAATAGGTTTAACGCCCTTTTTTGTTGTTTTTTATTTAATTTTTGTTTGGAATATTTAATACCTATAACACAAAATATTACCGAAAAAAGAATTGGTAGTATATGTTCTAAACTACCAATGGCTACCCTATTAAATAAAAAAATTGCCTTATAAATAAATAAATTCATAACGCAATTTAATAAAAATTATATTCACTAATTTTAGTGTCTTTCTCTTGCTAGTAATGTGTTTTTAAGTAACATGGCAATCGTCATAGGACCAACACCGCCTGGAACTGGAGTAATATAACTAGCTTTTTTACTTACACTTTCAAAATGTACATCGCCAGCTAATCTGTACCCATTTTTCTTTGTAGCATCTGGAACACGGGTAATACCAACATCAATAATAACAACATCTTCTTTTACCATATCGCCAGTTAAAAATTCTGAAATCCCAATGGCTGCAACAATTATATCTGCTTCTTTAGTTATTTCTGATAAGTTTTTTGAACGACTATGAACAACAGTTACAGTCGCATCACCTGCTTTTCGCTTCTGACTCATTAGTATACTCATAGGGCGACCGACAATATGGCTACGCCCCATAACTACAACATTTTTCCCTGAAGTTTCTATTTGATAACGCTCTAATAATTCCATAATACCATATGGTGTTGCTGGTAAGAAGGTTGGTAAATCCAAAGCCATTCTTCCAACATTTACGGGATGAAATCCATCAACATCTTTATCAGGATTTACAGCCATTAACACGTTTTGCTCATCAATTTGTTCTGGCAAAGGCAATTGCACTATAAACCCATCTATAGTATCATCTGTGTTTAAATCATTGATTTTTTCCAGTAAATCTTCTTCTGAAGTATATTCTGGCAACTCAATAAGCGTAGAATTAAAACCGACAAGCTTACAAGCTTTTACCTTAGCATTAACATAAGTCATGCTTGCTCCATCAGATCCTACTAGAATTGCAGCTAGGTGAGGTACTCGTTCACCTTTTGAAACCATAGATTTTACATGATTCGCTATTTCTTCTTTAATATCGCTACTTGTTTTTTTTCCGTCTAAAATTGTCATATTAAGTAGTTTTCAGTTTTTACTCCAAATTTCTCTGGGTTATTAATCATATAATTCATTAGCTTCCCAATTTCTTTACTTTGTTCTGAACATTTTGCGTAATCTCCAGACGAAATATAGATGCAAGCCAATGCCTTTTTGTAAGCTAATAATTGTTTAAAAATCCATATTTATTTTAACCGCAGACTGAGACTGATAACTAACGCATATTCTTCATCATTTGCATCATTTTTTTGCCACCACCACCTTGCATCATCTTCATCATTTTACTCATTTGGTTAAATTGTTTTAACAACTGATTTACTTGTTGAACCGATGTACCAGAACCATTACCTATACGCTTTTTACGACTTGCATTTATAATTGCAGGATTGCTTCTTTCTTTAGGCGTCATAGAATGAATAATCGCTTCAATACCTTTAAAGGCATCATCATCAATATCAACATCTTTCATCATTTTTCCAGCGCCAGGAATCATGCCTACAAGGTCTTTCATGTTTCCCATTTTCTTGATTTGCTGAATCTGTTTTAAAAAATCATCAAACCCAAATTGGTTTTTTGCTATTTTCTTTTGAAGTTTTCTCGCTTCTACTTCATCAAACTGCTCTTGCGCGCGCTCAACTAAGGATACCACATCTCCCATTCCAAGAATACGATCTGCCATACGCGATGGATAGAACACATCTATAGCTTCCATCTTTTCGCCTGTACCAATAAACTTAATAGGCTTGTTGACAACAGATTTGATAGAAATGGCTGCTCCACCTCGTGTATCACCATCTAATTTTGTTAGAATAACACCATCAAAATTTAAAACATCATTAAAGGATTTAGCTGTATTTACAGCATCTTGTCCTGTCATAGAATCTACAACAAATAAGGTTTCTTGGGGTTGAACAGCTTTATGAATGTTCGAGATTTCGGTCATCATCATCTCATCGACAGCTAAACGACCAGCGGTATCTATAATTACCACATTAAACCCATTAGCTTTTGCATGTGCTACACCTGCTTTAGAAATGGCTACAGGGTCGTTGTTTCCTCTATCACTAAAGACCTCAACACCTATTTGTTCTCCAACAACATGTAATTGATTTATTGCAGCGGGACGGTATACATCGCAAGCTACTAAAAGCGGTTTCTTTGTTTTTTTATTTTTAAGATAATTAGCAAGTTTACCTGAAAACGTTGTTTTACCAGAACCTTGTAAGCCAGACATTAAAATAATACTTGGGTTAGCTGAAAGATTAACACCTTCTGCATCGCCACCCATAAGCTCGGTAAGCTCGTCTTTAACAATCTTAACCATAAGTTGCCCTGGCTGAAGTGTTGTTAATACATTTTGACCTAAAGCTTTTTCTTTAACTCTGTTGGTAAAGTCTTTGGCTATTTTAAAGTTAACATCGGCATCTAATAAAGCACGACGAACTTCTTTTAAAGTTTCGGCTACATTTACTTCGGTAATGCTCCCATGCCCTTTAAGAACGTGTAAGGCTTTATCTAATTTATCGCTTAAATTATTAAACATAATTTTTGTTGAAATTTTAAGAAATGCAAATTTAATGATTTGAAGCTTATTATAGAAGTAACATTCTAAAAAAGAGAATAAAAAAAGCTGCCAAAACATTTAATTTTGACAGCTTTATAAAGGAAACCTACTTAATAATTAACCTAACCAACCGAAAAGTTGTGTTTCCTTTTCACCAAAAACATAATTATTCTTTTTTATCAAGGATTAATATGCGTTCTATTTCTCCGTTAGCATTTAGATCTTTCAATTTTATTTTTTCTTGTTCGATTTCTAGAATTTTCCATCTGTGGTTTAATACATCAAACGGTGGTTCTATTCCAAAGTGTAATCCTAAATGTAAACCATCATTTCTATAAGCTAGCCAATTACCGTCTATAATTCCATTATTAGGATCGGTTACTTTTATCCATCCATTTTCTAAGAAATCTATAGTGTATAAAGAAAATTCTGCTGTTTTATCTTCTTCACCATCTTTATACAATGTCACTTCCCAATTCCAAGCTAATAACACATCGTCTATAAAGTTTATATCTTCATCTCCATCTGGGCAATGTCTTTTTAAAACCATAGCGTTATTAGCATTCTCAAGTTTAATTAATCCTGGCTCTAAGAATGAAACAAACCATTCTAATTTTAAATTTGGTCTATCGTCTAAAAAGATTTGTAAAACGAATCCTGTATTTGCTTCAACAATCTCATAAGTGCCTTGTACAAATTCTCCATTTACACGAATTTTAACAACATTGTTTTCAAAGAATTTTAATGGTGTTCCTATATAACCTTTTTCTTTATCACTACCTTCTATGTGTAATCTGGCAACTCTCCATAAACATTCTTGTAAATAGTTTTCTATACGTTCTTTAGTGATATCGATAACTACATCACAGTTTTTCTTCATTATGATTCGGTTTCCGCCTTCTTCGTATAGTTTTATTTTACCATATTCGATATCGTACACAATCCATTCTAAAGTAAAGTCTGCTAGCGTATCAAATTCTAACTTTAAAAGTGCACCTCTAGGTGTTATACGCGTACTCCAAGTACCTGTTAATATATCGCCATTTCTAGCACGCATTTTAACAACACCATCTTCTTTAAAGTTTAAAGCATATTCTTTATACTCAACAGTGTTATCTTGATTGTTTCTTTTAAACTCATGTACAACCCATGGGCAAATTTGTAAATATTCGTCTAAGCGTTCTTTTGTGAAATCGTCGTCACCAAAATCGTTGTCGTCATCTTCATCACAATCATCTTTAGCTCCGTTAATGGTGCTTTCTAACTCTTCGTTATTATTCACAACTACTTCTGTGCCATCGGCTAAAACCATAGTTACAGGAAAGTTAAGACTAGCTAATAATCCTTCTTCATTTTTAACACGTTTAATAAACTTATGCAATTGTCTATCGTTTTCAACAGTAATTAAATCAATAACTTGAAAGTTAGTATCGTATACCGAAAAAGAAATTGGATACTTAAAATCGATACATTCTATATCGTCATCGTCTTCATTTTCACCACGACACTCATCGACAAACTTTTTTAATTCATCTGCATTATTAATTACAATATCATCATGATTTTCTGTAATTATTGTGATAGGGAAAATAATCTCTAAACGGTCATCATCTTCTTCAAATTCATTAAAGATAGCCTCGATAACTTTAAAGTCTTCTTCTGAGTCTATAGTAATTTCAAGTCCATTAACAATTACTGTTACAGGTAATTCGATTGACAAGCAACTGGCTTTATCAATAATATTATCTTTAGAACCGTCCAGTTTTGATGTAGAACTTATTAGAGCTGTTAAAGGAGATGTTGCAGAAAGTGCTTCAATCTCGCTAGGTGGCGTTATATCGACAACTTCATCCTGACAAGACGTAAACATTAAAAGGGCAAAAAAAGGTAATAGTAATAATGTACTAATTTTAATTTTAATTTTCATGATATTAAATTTTGGGTTAAACATAGCTTTTTGAATATAAAACAAGATAACTTTAAAAATTCCTACCCTCGATAACAAAAAATTTCAAAAAAAATCCCGATAGCTATCGGGACTAAATTCTAAAAAAGCTTATTTTAGAGGATTAAAGCTTATAATATATTACTATTTTGTAACATTGAACGTAGTCGAAATACTAATAAAATTGCCTCCATAAGTATTTGACTGCGCTTAGATTGACAATACAATTTAATTGAATAATGTTGACCAACCACCAATTGCAATGGGTAAACAATTACACGATAATATTTGTGAGGAACGTATTTTCTCTTCCGTATTTAATAAACACGCTAAAGATTTGCATAACTTTTTATACTATAAGTTTGGAGAATTACTAAACCCTAAAGATAAAGTGCAAGAGGCCTTTATTAAGTTATGGCAAAACTGTGCAAAGATTTCTCCCGATAAAGCAAAGAGTTTTTTATTTACAACGGCTAATAATTTAATGTTGAATGAAGTAGCGCACCAAAAAGTGGTTTTAAAACACCAACAAACTAAACCCAAACACTATACTAACGAGAATCCTGAATTTTTAATGCAGGAAACCGAGTATAACGATAAATTACAACGCGCCTTAGCAAATTTAACCGAGGCACAGCGTGTGGCTTTTATGATGAATCGTGTTGAAGGCAAACGTTTTAAAGAAATTGCTGAACTTTTAGGCATTTCTACCAAAGCCGTTGAAAAACGTATTTATGGCGCTTTAACGAAGTTGAGGAAGGATATTGAGGGGTTGTAAAAAAGACGGAAGACAGGTGATGGAAGACGGGGTTTTGTTAGCTATTAATTTTGAGTATTCTCATAGAAAACAATGAAGAATACGCATTAATGAGAATAAAACATACAACCTATAAAAAATGTAAGAAACAAATAATTATAGGTGTCATATTACTTGGTGTTGGATTTGTTTTATGGGATGTTTGGTCTATTAGCTTTCTCGTGATTATTACAGGGTTCATACTTACGATAAGCTCTTTTTATGGAATCTTATCAAATAGATTGACGAAAACACGAATTGAATATCTAAAAGAAAAAATACAAATAGATAAAAAAACATAAGATTTTTTCTCCGTGAATCTCAGCGAAAACTCTGTGAATCTCTGTGAAAGATTTTGGGATTTGGAATTTAAAAAATTATTTTTCTTATTATAAGGGTAGGAAAAAAATAAACTTAACTGTTATATAGTTGTATAGAAATCATGAATAGAGAAATTTTAATATCGAAATGGTTAAATAACGACCTAAATGATCAAGAACTTGAAGCGTTTAAAAACCTTGAAGACTACGATGATTTATTAAAGTTAAATAACAGCGTACAAGGTTTTAAAGCCGAAGATTTTAATACGCCTACTGAATTAGATAAGGTATTATCTAAAATTAAAAGCACTAAAAAGCAACCATCCACACATTGGATAAAACCACTAATGCGTGTTGCCGCTATACTTGCTGTTTGTTTTAGTTTATACTATTACACAACCACTTTAGACACTACTATTAGCACAGAATCTGCTCAAAAAACGACTATAGAATTACCAGATGCTTCTAGTGTTTCGCTTAATGCTAAATCGTTGTTAGCATTTAACAAAAAAGACTGGAAACAAGAGCGTGAAGTAGAACTTGAAGGTGAAGCTTTCTTTAAAGTTGCTAAAGGATCGTCATTTAATGTTATTACAAAATCCGGAACTGTAACGGTTTATGGTACTCAATTTAATATAAAACAAAGAGATAATTATTTTGAAGTTATTTGCTACGAAGGATTAGTTGGTGTGATGCACAATTCTCAAGAAACAAAATTAAAACCTGGTGACAGTTTTTTAATTATCAATGGGAAAACAATTGCTAAAGAAAAAGAAAGTCGTACAACACCTTCGTGGTTAAATAACGAAAGCCAATTTAAAAGTTTACCTTTTAAAGAAGTTATTACAGAATTTGAAAGACAATACAATGTAAATATTACACTTTTAAATATAAATTCTGAAGAGCTTGTTACCGTTGGTTTTCCGCATAACAATATCGATATAGCAATAAAAAACATTACTATTCCTTTACGCTTAACTCATAGTAAAGACAACAATACTATAATATTGAAGCGTGAGTAGAAAAGGCAGACTTCCTATCTTTATACTATTGTTTTTTTTGAATATTTTAAGTTTAAGTTCTCAAACTATTCAAAAAGAAAAACATACACTTGCCGTTGTTTTAAAAATTATTGAAACCAGATATAATATTAGTTTTTCTTATGCTGATGCTTCTATTCAAGATAAAAAAACAACAATTCCAGACAAAAATTTAACTTTAGCAGCCGTTTTAGATTTTCTTAAAAATGAAACTAAATTAGATTTTGAATTATTAAATAACAGGTATGTAGCTATTAAAACAAATAACGTTTTAAGCCTACCAAATAGCACTCAAAAGCTCGACGAAATTATAATAAGTAATTATTTAACCGCAGGGATTACAAAATTAAATGATGGTATAGTTAACATAAAACCTGAAAAATTTGGAATTCTACCAGGTTTAATAGAACCAGATGTATTACAAACTATTCAATCGCTTCCAGGAGTTTTAAGTATAGACGAAACCGTTTCAAACATTAATATTCGTGGCGGCACACACGATCAAAATTTACTCCTTTGGGATGGTATAAAAATGTATCAATCTGGCCATTTTTTCGGATTAATTTCTGCGTTCAATCCATATATAACAAAACAAATTAATGTATCAAAAAACGGAACGCCTGCAAAATATGGCGATGGTATTTCTAGCATTATCGATATGCAACTGCCAAACGATATTGACAACGAATTTAGAGTTGGTGGTGGATTTAATTTAATAAACGCCGATATTTTTGCTAAAATTCCATTAACTCATAATACCAAATTACAAATTTCTTCACGCCGCTCGCTAACAGATTTAATTACAACACCAACTTACGATCTGTATAAGAAACGTGTGTTTCAAGATTCAGATTTAACAAATAATCAAAATGATAGGGCTATCGATAAAAATGAGGAATTCTATTTTTATGATGTTACGGCAAAATTTCTATATAATATTACCAAAAAAGATAAAATAAGACTTCATTTTTTAAACGTTTATAATAAATTAAATTATGAAGAGCAGGCCAATATTAACGACAGAACCGAAGCTTTAAACAGTAAACTTTCTCAACGTAATTCTGCATTGGGACTAAGCTACACTAGAGACTGGAACACTAAACTTTCAACGACAGCACAAGTATATATTACTTACTACGACTTAGACGCTACCAACTTCGATATTATAAACAATCAACGCCTCATTCAAGAAAACAAAGTTATTGATGGTTCGGCTAAATTAGATATTAATTACAAACACAATAATAAGTTAAAACTAAATGGCGGCTATCAATTTATTGAAGTTGGCATTAGTAATCTTGAAGATGTTAACAATCCCGTTTTTAGAAGTTTTATTAGAGATGTAGTTAGGAGTCATTCACTGTATGCCGAAGCTGCTTTTTTATCAAACGATGCTAAAACCAACTTAAAATTTGGAAATAGAATAAACTACTTACCAAAATTTAATATGATTATTAACGAGCCACGTTTAAGTTTCAGTCAACGTTTTTTAAATCATTTTAGGTTTGAATTATTAGGCGAACTTAAAAGCCAAACTACTTCGCAAATTATCGATTTGCAAAATGATTTTTTAGGTATTGAAAACAGGCGATGGATTTTATCTAATAACAACAAAGAAGTGATCACTATTAATAATAAAAACATACAACAAATTCCTATAATAAAAAGCAAGCAAGCCTCGGTTGGTATACATTACAATAAAAATAAGTTATTAATTAGTGCCGAAGGGTATCTTAAAAAAGTAGATGGTATTACCACGCGAAGCCAAGGATTTCAAAACCAATATCAATTTGTAAACGAAATTGGAAGTTACCAAATTAAAGGTGTCGATTTTTTAGTAAATAAACAATTTAGCAATATTATCAGTACATGGTTAAGCTATTCTTATAGTAAAAACAATTATACTTTTCCTGATTTAAATAATGGTATTTCTTTTCCAAATAATACAGATATTCGACATACCTTATCGTTTGCTAGTACTTATACGTATAGAGACATAAAACTTGCCTTAGGCTTAAATTGGCATACTGGAATACCTAATACTAATACAGAGCCTGTTTTAAATAACAACCCAGAAGATAATGTAATAACTTATGCAAGTCCAAATAGCTCAAATTTAGATGATTATTTACGTGCTGATTGTTCTGCAACTTATACTTTTGACATTTCGGATGGTGTTAAAGCTACGGTAGGTGCTTCCGTTTGGAATCTATTAAACAAAAAAAATATTACAAATACGTATTATACTTTAAATGATAATAATGATGCAATTCCTGTGAAAAACGAATCTCTTGGCATTACTCCAAATGTAAGTTTAAGGGTTCATTTTTAACTCAATATCTCAAACCCTTTATTACCCTTTATCGATTTTTGATAAAAAGTTTAATTTTTAATCAAAGTAAAAACAAGAAGTATCTTTTTCTTTCTAAAAAGCTTTCACAGAAATCTAGGTTTTCTGGAAATAAAAAATTAAATTGCCCATAATTAATTAGCAACTTTTGTTGCATTAAGCCCCAAACGCCCCTTATTTATTAACATTTTTTAATACTATGAAACGAATCTACACTTTAACAACTATTGCATTTTTTATTTTAAGTTTGAATAACGTTAATGCGCAAACTGTATGGACAGGTCCAACAACTACTTTTACAAAATTTAATAATGCTAATTGGAATTTAGAAGCTAATCAAGATAGAATAACCAATAACGTTTGGATTACAAGGGGGGATACCTCTACTCTATTTAATATTAAAGTAGAAACAGATGCTGGTGTTGCTGGTGAATCTGCAAATCCTGCACCATCAGATACTGAATGGGCTTACGGTACTACTGCAAATTATAATACTTTAGCTTATCAATCTTTGAATGCTTTAATAGGACAAAATTATAAAAATATAGTAGATGGACAAGATATGGTCATCCACCTAATTACTGATGATATTTACATAGATTTAAAGTTTACTTCTTGGACTAAAGGTAATGGTGGCGGATTTACATATGAACGTTCAACAGACCAATCCTTAAGCTCGAATGAATTTAAATTAGATAAAAATATTACCTTATTTCCAAACCCTTCATCTGATTTTATTCAAGTATCTAATTTGATTGAAATAGAAAATTTTAAAATATTTAATATTTTAGGAGTCTTAATAAAAAAAGGAACCATTTCAAATAGCTCTGAAATAGATATAAAAAACTTTGATAATGGATTGTATTTCTTGAAATTTGATAAGGGAAATACACTTACATTTTTGAAAAAATAAAAATATTCTACGTACTGAGAGGTTTTACGGTTTTTTTTAATCATTTATAAAAAAAATATGCAAAATCATATTTCTTTATTTTTCAACATATATAAATACATAACCTCAACCTTAGCTCTTGCCCAAGGAGTGCGTCGTAAAAATTTTAAACTCGATTTTACAGAAGGATTATTTGTAAAGCATTTTATCTTTATTGTATATCCCATATACTCCCAGCCATAGTAAAGTACTAAATCATTGATTATTTGCTCTAATTTAACACCATGTAAGGGGTTGTTTGGCTGAGTTTCCATTATGAATGTTCAATTAAGCTTTTAATTATAACAAGTTTCTTAAAATGATGTAAGTTATGAGTCTCAACCCACCAAGTAGCAGTTTATATTAATAATTCAAGATCATTATTTTTGATCTTATACCATTACTTATTCAAAATGACTGTAAAAGAAAATAATGATTTTTAATTACGTCTAGATTTATTGCGTTTTGGTTGATTATATTTATTATCCCGACTTGAATTTTTATTAGAATTTCTAGGACTTAGTCTTTGTCTACCTTGTCCTTGTTTAATGGGTACAGTTGAAGCGTTAGGATCGGGTTCAAAACCTTCAACAATTTCAACTGGTAATTTTGTGCCAACTAATTTTTCAATATCCCGTAAATAGGTAGTTTCATCTGCACTTACTAATGAAATTGCTTCACCACTAGCTCCAGCCCTTCCTGTTCTACCAATTCGATGTACATAATCTTCAGAAATATTAGGTAATTCAAAATTAATAACATGTGGTAATAAAGGAATATCCAATCCACGTGCTGCAATGTCGGTCGCTACTAAAACGCGAACTCTTCCGCTTTTAAAACCTGCCAAAGCTTTGGTTCTAGCACCTTGACTTTTATTACCATGAATAGCTGCCGCCGTAATATCGGCACTAATCATTTTTTTACAAAGCTTATTAGCACCGTGTTTTGTTCTTGTAAAAACCAATACTTGTTTCCAATTACCATCTGAAATTAATTTAATAATTAATCCTGTTTTTAAACCTTTTGCAACGCGATATATTTTCTGATTAATAGCATCTACCGTTGTATTTTCTGGTGTAGCTTCAACCTGCACAGGATGGTTTAAAATACCATGAGCTAATTTTCTAATATCTTTTGAAAAAGTTGCTGAAAACATTAAGTTTTGACGTTTTGCTGGCATTAATTTCATAATACGCTCAATATCTCTTAAAAAACCCATATCTAACATTCTATCGGCTTCATCTAAAACCAAAATCTCTACACGTTTTAATGATAGTAATCCTTGATTTTCTAAATCTATTAATCGCCCAGGAGTTGCCACTAAAACATCTACACCTTGACGAATAGTTGCCACTTGTGGTTTTTGGTTTACACCTCCAAAAATAACGGTACTTCGCAAATTCAAAAATTCGCTGTACTCCCTCACATTAGCATAAACTTGAGCTGCTAACTCACGCGTTGGTGTTAAAATTAAAGCGCGAATAGGTCTAAACTTTTGTTTAGGATTTTCAGAAAGGATGTGTAAAAGTGGTAATGTAAAACCTGCTGTTTTTCCTGTTCCTGTTTGCGCAGATGCTAAAACATCTTTTCCTTCTAAAATAGGTGGAATGGCTTTTTGTTGAATGGGGCTTGGCGTTGTATATCCTTTTTTGCTTATCGCTTTTAGCAAGGCTTCAGATAAGCCTAAAGAGTTAAATGACATATGTATATTTTGGTATCCCTATCTTTGGGTATATGAGATGACAAACTATATTATATTTCATCTCCTTTTAATTAAGGCGCAAAGGTACAGCTAATTTTCTGCTTGTCCATAAATACTTTGGGTTGTTGTAAAAAATTAATAACTTCGTTTACATGCTTATAAAGAAATTAAAAAACATATTTATAATCCGATTAGTTTTTATAACACTTTTATTTCCTTTGGTTTTTTTATCGTGTAAAACAGATAATAAAAACCCAATGACCACTAATTCTACAACAAAAATTGCATTTGGTTCGTGTGGTTGGGAAAAACACGATTTACCTATTTTTAATAATATAGTTAAGCACAAACCAGACTTTTTTATTTTTTTGGGTGATAATATTTATGGCGATACAAAAATCATGGATACCCTTAAGTTTAAATATAATTTATTAGGGACAAAGCCAAGTTATCAAAATTTAAAAAGAAGTACACCTATACTTGCAACTTGGGATGATCATGATTTTGGTTGGAATGACGCAGGAAAAGAATATCCTTTTAAAGAAGAATCTAAAGCTGTTTTTTTAGATTTTTTTGAAGAACCAGATTCTTCTTCCAGAAGACAACACAAAGGCATTTATCACTCTTATATTTATAATTATAATGAAAGTAAGCTCCAAATTATTTTGTTAGACGGAAGAACCTTTCGCGATAGCCTATTGCCGTATAATGGTGAAAAAGATGATGATAAAAGATTCACGTTTTATGACAAAGGCTATGCGCAGCATACAGATAACACCACCACTTTATTGGGAGAAGAACAATGGAATTGGTTAGAAAAAGAATTACAAAAACCAGCCGACATACGAATTATAGGAAGTGGAACACAGTTTGGAATTGAATGGAATGGTTACGAAGCTTGGGCTAACTTTCCGCACGAACAACAGCGCATGTTAAATTTGATTAAATCTGCCAAAGCCAACGGTGTTTTATTTATTTCTGGAGATGTGCATTACTCTGAAATTTCAAAACTGGAAACCGCCTTTTATCCTATTTATGATTTTACATCAAGTGGACTTTCTTCAACCTGGATATTTGCTACTCCAAATAAAAACAGAATTGAAGGCCCTATAATGGATAATCATTTTGGTTTAATTACAATTAATTGGAATAAAGACGATACATATTTACAAATGGAAACTTGGGATATAAACGATAATCAAAGAATAGAATACACTATAAAACTTAAAGAGATAACAGCTTTTTAACAAAAAAGGCTTAGTTAAAGAAACTCGCTATACTGCATCACTCTATAATCGAACGTATTGAATTTAGGGTTTTTAGCTTTTAATTGTTTGTATAACGGCTGTCTACTTATTGAAATATTTGCTGCTCCAGAACCCGAAGTTAATGAAACGGTTTTAATTATTCTTTTTGATTGAACTGAAACTAAAGATTCTCTTGGAACAACAAATTGATGAATTCGAGGGACTTCGTTTGAAACCAATTCTAATTTTATATTGTGTTTTTTTATGTGTTTTCTAAAAAAATACTCGGGTCCGTTTTTACTGTTTCCACCAGTAAACAACAAGGTATCAATATTTGGATAATCATTTAAATAACTAATAATATTACGCAGTTTAATATTTTGCATCCCTAAATCGGAAGCATCCATTTTTTGGCGTTCTGCACTTTCAACAATATCGCAAACACCAATTTTATGCTGTATTAAAAACTGTTTACGTTCTTCAATAGCTTCTTTTGAATTATCATAACGCAATTTTAAATTATGAATTTTATCAATAAACAACCACAGTGAATTGTAATAGCTACCGTAACAAAAATCGACATCTTTTTCTAAAAGCTCTCCTGTTGAAAATCTTGGTGGTGGCAACGTACCCACTATTAATTTAGTGGTGTCTTTTTTAATGAATGGTTTGTATGGATGTTTATGTTTAAACATATTGTCATTCCTACCAAAAGTAGTAATCTTATGAATTGAAACTATTATAAAAATGTATTCCTGACTTCGCAGGAATGACAAACAAATTATTTGCCTAAGACTTTAAAATTTTGTATTATCAAAATTAAGTCTAATAAAATGAGTTTTCCCATTTCGAGGGAATAAAGTTATGGGAAAAGGCGATAAAAAAACAAAGCGTGGCAAAATAAACCGAGGTACTTTTGGTGTAAGACGACCAAGAGTTAAGAAGAAACCACCAATTGAAAATAAAATTAGTATTGGCAATAAAGCACAGCCTAAACCATAACTAATTAGTGTTAAAATTGGTTAAAAGTTTTTCTACTTCCTGTATGGTTACTCTAAATAATTTTTTATTTGGCTTTGTCATGTGTTGAGATTCTGTGTGTATCTCTTCTAAAATTTCTTTAGCTTCAGCACCTTTATTTCTGTTTATTAAAAATTTAGCTAGTACTAATCGCTCGTTATAAAACGAATAACGAATATCGATTGCTCTTAAATTAGATTCGGCTGCAACAAACTTACCAAGCTTCTCTAATGCTAAACCATATAAAAACTGAGAATGGGATTTTTTAAACTCTAAATGTTCCTTTATTTTTTCAGCATATAAAACAACATTTTTATACTCGTCAGTATTAAAATAAGCTACAATTAATTGTTTAATCACATAAAAATCATTTTGCATGGTTCCTTCTAAAGCTTCTAAATAATGAGGTATAGCGCTACTATAATCTTTAATTTCTAAATAGGCATCGGCTAAATTAACTCGGTTTTGGTAGGTTTCTGAAAACTGAAGTTGTTTTTCTAAATCCTTTATCCTTTTAGTGGGATTAATAATATGTGTAATTTCATTGGTTATTTTTTCTGTGTCTCTTTTATTGTATACTTGTGTTATTAAGTAAATAATGCATCCAATAGCAGACAAAAATATGATTACAAAAACCCAATAATAAGGTCTTCTATTTTTATAAAGATGATAAATACAATACACTTGGAGTGCAATTATTAAGTAATAAACCATCCTAAATTATCTTATAAAAACAAGTTCGGTAGCTGTACTCATAGGCTCACTAAAGTTATAGCCTTCGTAGTTAAAGCCTTTTAAATCGTCGAGCGTTTTTGCATTGGTATCTACAACATAGCGTGTCATGTAACCTCTAGCAAGTTTAGCAAAAGTCATAATCATTTTATACTCGCCATTTTTAAAATCTTTAAAATTAGCTGTAATTACTGGAACTTTTAACGCTTTAGCATCGATAGCTTTAAAATATTCGTTACTTGCTAAATTTAAAAATAACTCACCTTTGTGCAATTCTTTATTTAATTCCTCTGTAATGGTTTTACGCCAGAATTCGTATAAATTTTTATTTTTGCCTACAGGGAATTTAGTTCCCATTTCTAAACGGTAGGGCTGAATTAAATCGGTAGGTTTTAAAACACCATACAATCCAGAAATAATACGCACTGTATTTTGAAGTGCTTCCATTTTTTCTTTAGGGATATTATACGCATCTAAACCTCTATAAACATCGCCGCTAAAAGCAAATACGGCTTGTCGCGCATTGTCTTTTGTAAAAGGTAATTGCCAATCTTGATTACGCTGATAATTAAGTTGCCCCAAATTATCTGAAATCTTCATAAGCTTAGATAAGCTTTTAGCTGATTTCTTTTTTAGCAACTTATTTAAACGCTCGGCTTGTTTTAAAAAACAAGCTTCAGTAGCATTGTTTACTGGTATTTTAGATTCAAAATCTAAGGATTTTGCTGGTGATAAAACGAGTTTCATAAGTTTTTTTAAATGTCCTACAAAGGAAAAATTGTTATAGAACTCCTTTAAACGAGTTCATAATTTGTTTCAAATTTACAATTACTAATCTATATTTAAAATGGATGTTAACAATTATTTATAATGTGTTGTAAATGGAATTAATATTTTTGACTTTATCTGAAAAGATTAGCTAAATTCGTTTAACGATTAATATAAAACATGTTACCATGCATTTTAAAAAATGAAAAGACCTTTTCAAATTCTATTTTTATTATTTATTTTAACTTCTTGCTCGGAGCGTTTTAACGTAATCGACCCAACAAAATTTAATAAAAAAATAGCGCAAAGAGCAGATATAAGCACTCCAAAAGAATTGATTAAGATTTTCTATAATCATCCTAAAAGTGAAAGGATGCCAAAATTAACGCTTAACAGTAGAAAAATTGACAAAGAACTCATAGAGATTACTTTAATACACGACAATTTAAAAGATGATTCGCAACGAGCAACAAAAATTATAATGATTGCAACACTGAAAAACAAGAAATGGGCAGTTATAGAAATTAAAACAAATTGGAAATGTTGGAATGGTCGAGGTCATACAAATTGGAGTACAGATCTATGCATTTAATTGAATAAAAAAATGGCTCTAGTTTAACACTGCGTTGAAATTAATTTTTCATACCTCAATTCAATATTTTGATAGTTCTGATATGCGTTAATATCTTCTGATATTTTATTCACAAAGACATTTATCTTATCATTACTGT
>Ga0316189_10000956_pt1 | contig 28737 bp, 25 predicted proteins | sample LowCovwburrow_MG_FD_204930 | JGI IMG/M metagenome (GOLD analysis project Ga0316189, IMG submission 204930) | Coastal sediment microbial communities from Maine, United States - Lowes Cove worm burrow | ecosystem: Environmental > Aquatic > Marine > Coastal > Sediment | place: USA: Maine...
AAAATCTGGCGTGCGCCGATGTCGCCGGTCAGGTTGGACAGGGCAATGAATAGACGGCGTGGGAAAAGAACCGGGTGTCCGGGTTTTCCGCCTTCAGTGTAGGCACGATGGATGCGTTGATCAGAATTCTCTGAAAACGCTTTGATAATACGCGTGAAATCGCTTTCGGTAAGTTCTGGCATATCGGCGAGCGAAATCAGCACGCCATCTGAATCTTTAGGAATAGCGTTGATTGCCGCACTCAGAGAATGCGCCATGCCATCAGAGGCGTCTTTGACAAAAACCAAAGTCACGGGCAGCCGCGCGACAGCAGCCAAACGTTCTGGCGCATCACAGGGCAGGGTCACATAAACCTCAGAACCTGTTGCCGCAGCGCGTTTGACAGACTGCCGAAGCAACGGAGTACCTTGAATGTTTTCTAGTAACTTATCCCGCCCGCGCATCCGTTTTGACGCACCCGCAGCCAGCATAACAATGGCAACTTTTATCATAGTGCGACCTAACCACCAGAGACGCCTAAGGGCAATATCCCTGATGGTGTTTTGGTCTAACCGCGCATCCGTGCACCGTCTGCGTCAAACAAAGCTGTGGTGATCAACCGGGCAGGGCGCATTTCACCCAAAATTTCGATTTCCACCTCCAAACCTTCTTTGGCCATTTCGGTCGGTATCAGGCCTAAAGCAATGGATTTGTGGGCGAAGTGTGAGTAGCCACCAGATGTACAGAACCCTTCCACAGAGCCATTGATCCAGATTGGTTCATAAGCCACGACATCTGCGTCAAGCGCATCAACTTCAAACGCAACCAATGTCCGCGCAGCGCCCTGCGCTTTTTCCGCTTCTGCGGCGGCCCGTCCGATAAAATCTGTGTTCTTTTTGAACGATATGAAACGGTCCATTCCGGTTTCCGCCGCTGTGTAGTCAGGTGAGAACTCGCTCAGCCACGAGCCGAAAAATTTATCGAGTCGCAGCGACATCATGGCCCGCATACCAAAGGGGCGCATCCCGTGTTTCTGCCCGGCGTCCCAAAGCACATGCCAAAGATGTCGCTGGCTCATCGCGTCTGTGTATATTTCATACCCCAGATCACCGGTATAGCTGACACGCTGCACAATACAGTCCGCCATACCCACAACCATGCGCTTCACATCGAGAAATTTAAAAGTATCGGCTGAAACATCGCTTCTTGTAACGCAAGCAAGCACCGCTTGTGCATTTGGACCGGCAATCTGAAACCCTGTACGTCTGTCTGAGATGTTTGCCAGTGATACCTCGCCATCAAGGTGCTTACGGAACCAGCGTTCGTGATAGGCTTGTGAGCCGTAAGAGGCGGTAAGCTGGAATTCTGTGTCTGACAGGCACGAGATGGTGAAATCACCAATCAAGCGCCCTTTGGGCGACAGCATCGGGGTCAGGCTAAGGCGGCCGGGCTTGGGAATGCGGCCCGCCATGATACGATCAAGCCAATCACGTGCGTCTGCGCCGGTGACCATGAATTTTCCAAAGTTCTGCACTTCGTTGATGCCAACGGCTTCGCGCACCGCTTTGACTTCGCGCGCGGTAGCGTCAAAGGCGTTTGAGCGTCGAAAACTTGGAGTTTCGTATCTTTCCTCACCGTCTTTGGCAAAATAGTTCGGCACTTCGAGGCCAAACTGCTGGCCAAAAACAGCCCCCATACTGTCCCAGATATCATACATGGGTGTGGTCTGGTAGGGGCGCGCGGCGGGTAGTTCCTCATTCGGATAGCTGACGGAAAAACGGTTTTGATAGTTTTCCACCACTTTCGGAAGCGTATAGCCCGGGGTGATCCACTTTCCAAAGCGCGAAACGTCCATTGCGAAAACATCTCGTTCGGGTTCGCCTTCGATCATCCATTGCGCAAGCGTCAGGCCAACGCCGCCTCCTTGGCTGAAACCGGCCATAACACCGCATGCCGACCAGTAATTGCGCAGCCCCGGAACAGGGCCGACCAGCGGGTTTCCGTCTGGCGCGAAAGTAAATGGTCCGTGGATCACGTTTTTGACGCCCGCCGTCGCAAGTACAGGAAAACGCTGATACGCAAATTCAACAGATTCAGTGATTTTGTCGAGGTTGTCTGGCAACAGTTCGTGACCAAACCCCCATGGTGTTCCGTCAACCGCCCAGGGTTCGCAGGACTGTTCGTAAAAGCCGATGCACAGCCCACGCCCTTCCTGACGAAGGTAGCTTTCACCGCCCGGATCCATGACATGCGGGTGTTCATGTCCCCGCTCAAATATCTCGGGAATATCGTCTGTTACGATATACTGGTGTTCCATCGGGTGCAGTGGCAAATAGACGCCTGCCATGGCACCAACTTCGCGGGCCCAAAGACCGCCCGCGTTGACCAGATGTTCAGCGATTACCGTGCCTTTTTCTGTGACGATCTCCCATGATCCGTCTGGTCGCTGGTTCGTTTCCTCAACTTTGTTGTGCAGGACAATCTCTGCCCCGGCCATTCTTGCGGCTTTAGCGTAGGCATGGGTCGTACCCGATGGGTCAAGGTGACCATCAAGGGGGTCATATAGGCCACCGATAATGCCATCTATATTCGTAACGGGCGCAACTTTCTTAATTTCTTCCGGTCCCAGAATTTCGGTGTGCAAACCCATGTAGCGATGCTTTGCCCGCTCTGCCTTCAACATGTCAAAGCGTTCTTGCGTGTCGGCAAGGGTAACACCACCAACATGGTGCAGTCCGCAAGACATGCCAGTCAGTTCTTCAAGTTCTTTGTAAAGCCGGATCGTATACCCTTGCAGCGCGGCCATGTTCGTGTCGCCGTTCAGCGTATGAAACCCGCCTGCCGCGTGCCATGTTGAACCAGAGGTGAGCTCGGACCGTTCAATCAGCATAACATCGGACCAGCCCAGTTTGGTCAGGTGATACAGCACCGAACACCCGACAACACCACCGCCTATTACGCAAACTTTGGTATGAGATTTCATGGGGACACTTTCGTATTTAATCCAGTTTTGAGGAAGAGTGTTCCTGCGAGATAAAAAGCGCATGTAAATTTGCGTCAAAAAAGGTCGCAAATTGATTGTGGTAAATTCCTGAGACTGCTGACGATCTGAATTTTGTGAACACAACCAGCACATAGTTGAAACGAAAGAGGCCGCCTGTAACACAGACGACCTCGTAACCCTCGGAACCGAGATATTTGATTTCTACGACGGCAAATGAATTTTGAACTTTGCCCGGATCTGCGCGTCCAGTTCAGGGTCAAAACGAGCAGCGGACCGATCCGCCAGGATTTCTTCTTTTCGGGAAGTTGCTTTCTTTAGCAAGTCTGGTTTGCCCAATTCCACCCATTCCTTGGGCGAACTGCGGTCTGCAAGCTCAGGGTAAATATATTCTGTCTGCATCAGGCTAAGTGTCTGGTTGTGGCCAAGATAGTGGCCGGGGCCTTCAAGGCAGACAGACCGCATAACCTCAAGGCTGACGCTGTCTTCAGTCACTTCAATACCGCGCACGCAGCGCATGGCCTGCCCAAGCAGGTCATCCCCGAGGATCAGGCTTTCAAGGCAGAAACCCAGCAGCGAGGCATGCATTCCAGCGGCCTCGTAAACCATGTTCAGTCCGGAAAGACCCGCCATGACATTTGACATTGCCTGTTCCCAACCGGCTTGCATATCCGGCAGTTTGGCATCGGCGATTCCGGCCGCCGCACCACCGGGAAGGCCATAAAACTTGTGCATCTGGGCACAGCCTGCGGTCAGCAAGGCCTGCTCGCCAGAACCACCCGACATTGCACCTGTTCGTAGGTCCGAAACAAACGGCCATGTGCCAAAAACGCAGGGATGGCCGGGTGAAATGGCGTTGACGTAAATAATTCCCGCCAGACATTCCGCAACAGCCTGCGTGATTGCACCCGCAATCGGGGCAGGGGCCGTGGCCCCGGCCTGACCTGCGGACAACAGCAAGATGGGCATGCCACCTCGGATCAGTTTTTCCATGACCTGACAGGACTCGGTGGCGAATTTCATTGGCGGAACAACAAAACAGTTGGAGTTCGATACAAACGGACGCGCGCGCCATTTGTCTTCTCCGCCCGCGATCATGTGCAGCATCTCAAGGCCACCGTCGACAAAGTCAGGTTCGGTGAAACTCGTGCCAACATGTTTTGTCGTGCCGGAGGTCACGGCGTAAATTGTGTTCAGATCCATCTCGTAGTTGTCAGGAATATCCCGGCACACCATTGGGCGCTGCACGAAATGTATGTTGTCCAATCGGTCGCAGATGCGGGCGGCATCATGCAAGTCCTGCACCGTGCATTCACGGTAATTGCGCCCTTCGACATCAACCATGTGAACTGCGGCACCGGCGGTGCCAAAGTGAACACGATTGCCTGAAAGATGAAGGTCGTGTTTTGGGTCACGCGCGTGAAAAACAACTTCTTTACGCGTTTTGGCGAGCATGTCTTCTACCAACGCACGCGGGAACCGCAGTCGGCCATCATCGCCCAGTATCGCGCCCGCTGCTGTCATAACTGCGATACCGCTTTCGGGTGCATCGGCCAGACCTATGGTTTCCAGCGCATCAAGTGCCGCTTGGTGAATGCGCTCTATACCTGCCCGTGTAAGCGGACCATAGTTGCCGCCTTCCATACCGGCGCGGACAGGGCGAAGGTTTTCTGCAAGTGGAGCCGAACGCAATGCGGTGCGGGCGGCACGTCCGCCGGAACGGCGAGGGGAAGTTGTAGTCATGATTGTCTCTTTTGATCGGGGAAAGGGGAAGGATGGCGTTACAACGCCAGCGGACGCCCGCGTGCCGCGCGACCCCGTTCAGCCCCGATCGTTCTTACGATCAATGATATGAGCCAGTCAAACCGCCCCATGATCTCTCCCTTTTTCCCGGGAAGGTATTAAGTTGAAGTGTTGCAATCTTGCCTGTTTACGTCAACATGTCGCTTTTGGCTTACCATCTGCCAGATGCGCCACCGCCCGACGAACTGCCGCCACCGAAAGAGCCACCGCCGCTACGACCGCTTCTAGAGGTGCGCGATGTCGCGAATTCCTTGCTGTCAGAGTAGTCGCAGTAACGACAGTGAGTTGTCTGTCGTCTTCGTCCGACGACAGTTCTTGATGCAGCCAAGATGACCTCGTGATCGCGGGAAAGGCCTCTGCGACCACAGTTGGGGCAGTGTCTAAAGCGCATCCTGAAATCGCCAAGCTTGCGCCGGAACGCCAGAAACAACATGCCAGCCACAACAACAAAAGGAATTAGAAAACGCCATCGATCAGAACGAACGGCCTGTTCAGGCGGCTCTTGTCCTGCAGCGTGGGGCCGCGCGATCTGATCAATCACCTCGTAGGTGCCGTTTTCGATGCCTTGACTGTAATTGTCCGACCGAAATTCAGGCAGGAATCTTTGATCAATGATATCACCAGCGATAATATCGTAGCCGCGTAGATATCCGCTACCAAGTTCGACACGCATTTCCCGGTCTGTCTGGGCAACGAGTATTAGTATTCCGTTGTTGCGTTCTGCATTGCCGATGCCCCATTCATTGAACAACCCGGTTGCAAAGCTTTCGATCGTGTCGTGCCCGCCAAATGTTTTCCAACTTTGAAGTGTCAGAACAGTTGCTTCCACCCCTGTCTCTTTTTTCAGGTTTTCAAGTTCGGCAAGCAGCCGTGCCTCTGCATCTTCATCGATGATATTCGCGTAATCGTTGATATAAACAGACGTGTACGCCGGGTAATTTTGGGCGAACAACAAGGTCGGAAAAACGCAAAAGATAAAGACAAGAACACGCAACATCATGAACCTCTGGTAAGATCAGATAAAACTTTGGGGATCATCATAACATCATCCCGCGTACAGTCGAACTGGCCAACCTGAACCCGAATAACAAATTTACCTTCATGCAGGGTTTGAGTCAGGTAGATTCTCCCGTCATTGTTTATTCTTTCCAGAAGTTTCGCAGTTGCTTCGTTCGGGTTTTGTCCTTCCGGAACATACTGAATGGTAAACAAGGACAAGGCTGGGGCTGTGGCAATCGTAAAATCGGGCAGGGTGGAAATCACCTCTGCGACCTCGTTGGCCCAAGACACATGGTTGCGTATCCTTTCGCGCAATCCCGTCAGCCCATAGGCACGCAACGTGAACCAGATTTTAAGCGCACGGAAACGCCGGCCAAGTGGCACGGTCCATTCGTTATAGTTCACGATGTCCTTGGCACCCTGTGTTTTCAGGTACTCCGGTCGCAATCCCATCGTATTTATTTGCGGTGTCGGGTCCGCAAGAAACTGCACCGCACAGTCGAACTGAACGCCAAGCCATTTGTGCGGATTGAAGACAATACTGTCTGCCTTGTCGACACCCGTCCACAATGCCCGAAACTCCGGGCAAATCATGGCAGAGCCTGCCCAGGCTGCATCGACATGGGTATAAAGGTTACGAGCCTTTGCAACATCCAGACAGGCGTTGATCGGGTCGGTTGCCCCGATGGAGGTGCCGCCAACACAAAGAATAACACCTGCTGGCAGATATCCGGCGGCTAAATCTGCTGTAATCGCTGCATCAAGTGCTGCAGGGTCCATGCCGTTCTCAAAGTCGGTATCGATTTTCACCAGGTTGTTCTGCCCGATACCCGCCAGACGCGCAGCTTTATCAACCGAAGAATGTGTTTCAGCAGAGGCGTAAAGCCGTAAACGTGGCTGCCCGGATAACCCTTCTGAAATTCCTTTCCAGTCAAGCGCGCGCTCGCGCATCGTCAGAATTGCCGACAGTGTCGCCGTTGTCGCCGAGTCATGAATCGTACCTGTGAAATGATTGCTCAGGCCAAGCGCATCGCGCAGCCAGCGGATCATCACCTCTTCGATTTCATTTGCAGCGGGGGCTGTTTGCCAGAGCATCGCCTGCGCTGAAATCGCATTGGCCAACTGTTCTGCAAGCATTGAGGCGGGTGATGCATTCCCCGGAAAGTAAGCAAAAAACCGTGGGTGCTGCCAATGGGTCATGGCGTCCGGTACGATGGTTTTAAAGTCTTCAAAGATGGCAGCCATATCTTCGGCGGCTTCCGGTGCGATTTTGGGCAGCTTGGCTGCTGTATCACCGCGGGTCGTCTGTGCGCGTACGGGACGTTCACGCAACGAGGCGTGATACTCTTCCGCCCATTTCGCGGCCTCACCGCTCCACTTGCGCAGATCCTTGTGGTCCATCCGCGTTCCTCCGTAGGACGAGGTTTGAGTTACGTCCAGATGCTACCGCAGCAGTTTATCGATGACACCACCCGATATGCCGTTAGACAACAAAGAAAAGTCACCATCCCCGAACATGGCGTCGGCTGCGTCCTTGATTGCCCGGTGTGTTACGCGAGCAAGCGCGGACCCAAGCGAGATACGCGAAACGCCAGCCGTAGCAAATTCAGCTTTCGAAATTTTCGTGTAAGGCCCTGCAGCAAGCGCATTGATCGGTAATGTTGTCGCCGCGCAAATGCGTTTCAGATCATTCATTGTGGCCGGCAGCGGCGCGTAAAGACAATCGGCACCTGCGTCTTCAAATGCCTTAAGACGCCGCATAGCTTCGTCGATGTCATACTGACCGTTCATTATTCCATCTGCACGGGCAACCAGAACAAAGTCTTTGGGCAGGGCGCGGGCCGCCGCAGCCGCCGCGCGAATACGCTCAACAGCGAGATCGAAATCGTAAGGGGTAACAGAAGGAAGGTCAGAATCTTCAATGGAAATCCCGGCGAGCCCAACCTCGGCGGCAAGGCGCACCGTTTCTGCAACTGTATCTGGGGCCTTGCCAAAACCGTTTTCGAAATCGCCAGAGACAGGAACGTTCACCGCTGCCACCAGATCAGCTGCGTGGCTCAGGGCTTCGTCCCGCGTCACATTCCCCATATCGGGCCTGCCAAGCGTGAAGGCATGCGCAGCGGACGATGTGGCAATAGCATCAGCACCCAGTGCCACAAGCATTTTCGCACTGCCTATGTCCCAGGCGTTCGCCAGAACGAACGGATCACCGGGGCGATGCAGGTCACGAAATCTAGCACCTATATCTTTGCTCATGGGGTGATCCTTTCTGCATAGGAAACGAGGCGCGTCAGCGCATCGGCAAAGGCGTCATCATCTATCGTCATTGCAACGCGCAGATGCCCGGCTGCTGCTGCACCAAAACTTTCGCCAGGCATCGTTGCGATCTGTTCTTCGGCAAGCAACCCTTCGGCAAATTCCTCGCCACTCTTTCCGGTCGCGCGAATATCAAGCATCAGGTACATCGCGCCATCGGCTGGAATAAGCCCGACAGTGTTTTGTTTTGCGAGAATTGCGCGCGCGATGTCACGGCGGCGGCGGAAGGGGGCGGCGACCTCTTCTTCCAAATCCGGGCCCTGCAACAAAGCGAACTCGGCAGCGTCTTGAATGAACCCGGGAACGCCGTAGGTCGTCGTCGTCGCAAGATCGATCAGGCGGGCGATAACCTCTTCCGGTCCCGCAATCCAGCCAACTCGGCTGCCAGTCATGGCGTGGCTTTTGGACATGGACCCAACAACAAGCGTGCGCTCTGCCATACCGGGTAGCGCGCGTGGGCTGATGTGTTCGCCCTTCCAGACCTGTGTGTCGTAAACCTCGTCCGAGATCAGCCAAAGGTCATTGTCTTTGCAGACGCTGGCGATACCTTCAAGCGTGGCACGCGAATAGACGACCCCTGTGGGGTTGTTAGGTGAGTTGATCAAAAGCGATTTTGCACCCGGTGCGACGGCAGCAATTTCGCCTGCACGCGGTTGAAAGGCATCTTCTGCCCGCGCATCAACACAAATGGGCTTGGTGCCTGCCGCACGCAATGTGCCGGGGTAGGTCGCATAATAAGGCGCAATGAAAAGCGCAGTATCATCGGTGTCACATACCGCACAATGCGTTGAAAACAACGCCGACTGGCCACCAGGTGTTATCATGATGTTGTTGCGGGTGGTCGACACGCCCGTTCGTTCGGTGAGCCGTTTGGCAACCACATCGCGCAGGCTGTTCACACCCGGTACCATCGCATAGCCGGTGTGGCCGCCTAAGGCGGATTTATACATCGCCTCCAGAATCGCATCAGACGTGCGAATGTCATGTTCGCCAATCGTCAGTTCCAGAACGGGCTCTCCCGCGGCTTTCATTTCACGCGCCTTGTAAAATACGCCCCAGCCGTCAGAGCCGCCAGCGTTCAACCCAGTAATCCGATCAGATAATTTCATGTCCGTACCTTGTCTGTTTGCGGCACGCGACCACGCCCGGATTAAATTGTCAAATGCACAATTGTATCGAGACATATCAGGCGTTTTGATTGAGCCATGCTATGACTCCCCCGATTTTTCGATGCACAGATCGACCAACGGGCTTGGCAGAGCGAACCGGGGTTGTTATGAGGGGCGCATGAACACGGCACTTTGCATTATAATCTGCATTACCGACTGACATCGTCAGGCGGGCCGGTCTTCTTTGTTTCCTTATAAAGCTGAAGTTGATAAGCCCGCGGCGGGACCGCGCGTAAGGACATATGGATGACTAAGATCACGCTTCACAACACTAAGACCCGCAAGAAAGAGGTCTTTACCCCGATCGATGAAAAGAACGTGCGGATGTATGTCTGTGGGCCAACCGTTTATGACCGTGCCCATATCGGCAACGCGCGCCCGGTGGTGGTGTTTGACGTGCTCTACCGGTTGCTTCGGCACGTTTACGGCGAAGACGACGTCACTTACGTTCGAAACTTCACCGATGTGGACGACAAAATTAATGCCCGTGCTGCGGAAAGCGGACGTTCAATTGGCGAGATTACTGCCGAAACCACCCAATGGTTCCTCGATGACATGGGCGAGCTTGGCACGCTGGAACCCAACGCCATGCCTCGCGCCACGCAGTATATCCCGCAGATGGTTGCAATGATCGAGGACCTGATAGCAAAGGGCCATGCTTATGCAGCCGAGGGACACGTTCTGTTCGCTGTTGAAAGCTACAAGAATTATGGCGCGCTGTCCGGTCGTTCAATCGACGACATGATTGCCGGTGCGCGGGTCGAGGTAGCACCCTACAAACGCAATCCGATGGATTTCGTGCTGTGGAAACCCTCTACCGACGATCTGCCGGGTTGGGACAGTCGGTGGGGCCGTGGCCGCCCCGGCTGGCATATCGAGTGTTCGGCGATGGCGTATGAGTTGCTGGGCGAAAGTTTCGACATCCACGGCGGTGGCAATGACCTGATGTTCCCGCACCACGAAAACGAAATCGCCCAAAGCTGTTGTGCGCACCCGGAAGGCGGCTTTGCCAACGTCTGGATGCATAACGAGATGCTGCAGGTCGAAGGTAAGAAAATGTCAAAGTCACTCGGCAACTTCTTTACCGTGCGCGATCTGTTGGAACAGGGCGTGCCGGGTGAGGTGATCCGCTTTGTGTTTCTCTTGACCCACTACCGGAAGCCGATGGATTGGACTGAGCAGAAAAGACGAGAGGCGGCTCACGAACTGGACGACTGGGCGACTACTCTTTCGTTGGATCATGAACTTTTGGATAACCCGATAGATTTACGCCAATGCGACCAGCAAATTATTGACGCGCTTGCCGATGATTTAAACACGTCTCTGGCTATAACTAAGCTCAGAGCGATGGCTAAGTCTATCGCCAACAGTTCTGGCGAGGATCAGCTAAAGGATAGGCGAATTTTCGTTGCGAGCGCATTTCTTCTCGGGTTTGACGTTGTGGATATTGCAAAACAGATGCGTGCCCGTCCAACTGATAAGGACCTAGAATATTACACCTTGAGTATGGTCTATGAGCGTTCTCAAGCAATGGAGACGAAAAATTTTACCGAGGTAGATCGGCTTAAGACGGCTTTGTTGAACGCAGGTGTCGAAGTTCGCATGACCAAGGATGACGTGGAGCTTGTACCGGGTCCAGATTTCGACCCCTCAAAACTGGAGGCCCTCAAATGAGTTTTTCAATGTTTGAGCACCTCGAAACGCAGGGCGGCGCCTGGCACGAGGGGGGGCGTGGAGCGCCCGCCCGTGGGGGCGGGTCGGGCGCTGCCCGGGCTTTCACCCCGGGCGTATTCTGTTGTGAGGTTCTACTATGACCCGCGAACGCCTCTCACTTTACGACACGACATTGCGCGACGGGCAGCAGACGCAGGGCGTGCAGTTCTCAACTGCCGAAAAGCTGCGGATCGCCGAAACGCTCGACGCGCTTGGGGTTGATTATATCGAAGGCGGCTGGCCCGGCGCCAACCCGACGGACAGCGAATTTTTCAATGCGGCGCCGAAAACAAAGGCGACACTGACAGCTTTTGGCATGACCAAACGCAGCGGCCGCTCTGCCGAAAACGACGATGTGCTGGCGGCTGTGATGAATGCAAAAACCTCTGCCGTCTGCCTTGTTGGCAAAACCCACGATTTTCACGTCACGGCGGCCCTTGGCATAGACCTTGCCGAAAACACCACAAACATTACGCAGTCCATCGCGCATGTCGTAGCGCAAGGTCGCGAGGCGTTGTTTGATGCCGAACATTTCTTTGACGGCTTTAAGGCGAACCCGGACTACGCACTCGAAACGGTGAAAGCTGCCTATGACGCAGGCGCGCGTTGGGTTGTTCTGTGTGACACCAATGGTGGGGCATTGCCGTCAGAGGTTTATGAGATCACCAAGGCAGTGATCGACGCGGGCATTCCCGGCGATCATCTTGGCATTCATACCCATAACGACACTGAAAACGCAGTCGCGAATTCGCTCGCTGCAATTGATGCAGGGGCGCGTCAGGTGCAGGGCACGCTGAACGGCCTTGGGGAACGTTGTGGCAATGCAAACCTCACCGCGCTGATCCCGACCTTGCTGCTAAAGCCAAGCTATGTGGACAGGTTTGAAACAGGCGTAAGCCCTGAGGCACTGGCCGAACTGACCCGCACAAGCCGGATGCTTGACGAAATCCTCAATCGCGTACCACTAAAGCAAGCTGCCTACGTTGGGGCGAGTGCTTTTGCCCATAAGGCCGGTCTACACGCCAGCGCCATTCTGAAAGATCCGACGACATACGAACATATTGATCCCGCAAGTGTGGGAAACCGGCGCATCATTCCGATGTCAAACCAGGCCGGGCTTTCGAACCTGCGCAAACGCCTTGCCGATGCCGGGCTCGAGGTTGCCGCAGACAACCCGGCCTTGCCGCGCATCCTTGAACAGATCAAGGAACGCGAGGGGCAGGGGTATAGCTATGACACCGCTCAGGCGAGCTTTGAGCTTGTCGCGCGGGATGCGCTAGGGATGCTTCCGCAATTCTTTGAAGTGAAGCGTTACAAGGTCACGGTTGAACGTCGCAAAAACAAATACAACAAGATGGTATCATTGTCCGAAGCTGTTGTTGTCGTAAAAATTGGCGGCTCGAAAATGCTGTCCGTTTCCGAGAGCCTTGATGAAAGCGGCAATGACCGCGGCCCGGTCAATGCGCTTTCAACCGCGCTTGCCAAGGACCTTGGTCCATACCAAAGCTATATCGAAGATATGCGTCTGGTCGATTTCAAGGTGCGCATAACCGATGGCGGCACAGAGGCTGTGACCCGCGTAATCATCGACAGCGAAGACAGTAAAGGCCAGCGCTGGTCCACTGTTGGCGTGTCACCTAACATTGTGGACGCGTCATTCGAGGCATTGCTTGATGCAATAAACTGGAAACTGATCCGCGACGGGGCGAAGGGATGAGCCTTCAGGCTTGTGCGGAACAGGTTCGACGTGGCGACCCCGACAGGTTTCTGTCGGCGATGACTGCACCACCAGACACGCGGGCGAAGCTGTTTCCGCTCTATGCTTTCAACCTCGAAGTTGCACGCGCACCCTGGGTTACGGAGGAGCCGATGATTGCTGAAATGCGTCTTCAGTTCTGGCGTGATGCAATTGAGGAAATTGGCGATAGCAAACCGCCACGAGCACATGAAGTCGTCGCGCCACTTGCGGCCGTGGTGCGCGAAGCTGGTTTGCCCATTGAGGTTTTTGACGCGCTGATCACGGCACGGCGCTGGGACATCTACCGCGACCCGTTCAAAGATCAGGCGGATTTTGACAGCTACATTGATAAAACGGCAGGCGGGCTGATGTGGTTGTCGGCTTTGTCTCTTGGCGCGGAGCCAAGTCAGGAAAGAGCGATCAGGGACTACGCCTATGCGGCGGGTGTTGCGAATTGGTTGAGGGCTGTGCCAGAGCTTGAAGCGCGCGGGCGTATTCCGCTGCTGGACGGCCGAGCCTCGGGCGTCGCCGAGCTTGCAAAGACGGCGTTGAAACGCCTGAAACATGCGCGCCCCGATGTTGGCAAAAACTGCAGTGCAGCGTTGCGCGCCGGGTGGCAGACGCGCTCCATTTTGATGCAGGTAATGTCAGAACCTGAACGGGTCGGCGAAGGCACGCTCGGAACGTCAGAGTTTCGACGCAAAGGTAGTTTGCTTTGGAAATCCGCGATTAACAGTTGGTGAATTCACACGTCTTCGCGGCGCATCACCAGCCAGATCAGTGACCCACCCGCCAACATCAGAAGTGGCGCCATTGCCAGATTGACAGATGCCCAGCCTTGCTGAACGTCGCCACCCGAACAATTCATCAAACCGCCAGAGGCGAGAGAGGCCAAGGTCACACAGCCAAAGACGATCATGTCGTTCATGCCCTGAACCCGGCCGCGCTCTTCTGGCTCATGTGCGGAGGCAAGCATGGCCGTTGCACCGATGAAACCGAAGTTCCAGCCAATACCAAGCAAGATAAGCGCGATGAAGAAGTTGGAAAGCTCTATTCCGCTTAGCGCAACGATGCCTGCGGCACCAAGGATTGCAAGGCCGATACCGACAATCTTTTCCACGCCAAATCGCGCAATCAAATGACCGGTGAAAAACGACGGTGCAAACATCGCCAGAACATGCCCGGAAACGATATCGGCGGCGACACTTTTCTCGTAACCACACCCAACAACCGCGAGCGGTGTTGATGTCATGACAAGGTTCATAAGCGCATAGGTAACCATTGCACAGATGATTGAAACCGCAACGCGCGGCGTTTTCAAAAGCTCAATCCGGCTGCGACCCTTGGGGGCATCGACTGCTGGTTTTTCTGGTGTTGGTATATCGAGAAAAAGAAACAGGAATGAACCAATAATATTCAACGCAATCACGGCGAAGTAGGTGCCGATGAAAACAACAGGTAATGCTTCGCTTGTCATCTTAACCAGTTGTGGTCCGATCACTGCGGACACAAGCCCACCTGCCATAACATAGGAAATCGCTTTTGGTCTGAATTCATCGGAGGCCGTGTCGGCAGCAGCAAAACGGTAGAACCCCTGCGCAGACATGTAAGTGCCCGTGAAAAATGACCCAACAAGAAATAGCGCGAAAGATTGATGATACAACGCGAAAGCGCTGATCGAAGCCCCAAGCGCGCCGCCCATACTTCCAATGAAAAACCCGACGCGACGTCCAAATCTTTGCATTATCGCTGAAAGGGGCTGTGCGTTCAGCATCGAGCCGATAACGATTAGCGATATTGGCAATGTTGCGAAACAGATATTTGAGGCAAGTGACTGCCCTGCAAGGCCGCCAATGATGAAAAGCATCGGCATTTGCGCACCCAGAATAGCCTGCGCAAGCACGAGTACAGCAACGTTTCGTTTGGCTCTGAGCGGGTTGTACCGATCAGGATCCAGAGACTCGGCAAAAGTAGACATTCGCAACCCGTATCTGGATTTGACCAAAAGGAAAAGCCCCTGCGTTTGACTTAAGCGTGATCAATCAGATGAGCAAAAGAACCGGACACATTCGGTGTCGTCAAACCAGTTTTGCCAAGGTCATTTCCTTCCGCATCTCTGGCACAAAAAAGTGGTGTTCCTTCAGCCTTTAGCGTTGTGGCATAGTGAAATTCATGCGCGTTGTACTGGCCCACAAACGGGCCGGTCTTGGCTGTAAGTGTCCGATATCCAAGATGTAACTTTCGCGTCTCAAAACTGGTTTCTAAACGCAACAACCCGAGCATTTCATGGCGGTGCCCGGCCGCGTCGACAAGACCATCGCCAAGTGTCATGTAGCCACCGCATTCGCCATAGACCTGAGTTCCGGAATGGGCGGAACTCTGCACTCCAGACTTAAACGTTGATGCTGAAGCAAGCTGACCCGCATAAAGCTCCGGATATCCCCCCGGCAGAAAAATCATATCAGATTTTTGAGGCGCTTCATCGGCAAGCGGCGAGAAGAAACTTATTTCGGCACCTGCCGCCTTCCAGTCATTCAACAAATGAGGATACGCAAATGCAAAAGCTGCATCGCGCGCAATGGCAATGCGTTGCGCTGGTCGCGGGAACCGGTTTTTTGTCATGGCTTTCGCGACAGGTGCAGCAAGCGCAATCAACGCTTCCAGATCCACGGCTGTGGCGACTGTATCTGCTGCACGGCTTAGGTATTCGGACAGGTCTTCCCGTTCTTGCGCCTGCACCAACCCCAGATGGCGTGACGGATGGGAAAGACCGTTTTGTCGATGAATCGCCCCCAAGACCGGCAGACCAAGCGGGACAAGGGCGTTGCGTAACATTGTCTCATGCCGCGCACTGCCGACGTTGTTCAATATAACAGCGGCGATTTGCACATCCGGGTCATGCGACACAAACCCACTAACAAGCGGCGCTACGGATTGTGCGGTCTTTGCTGCGTCCACAATCAAAATAACAGGCAGCTTTAACTGGCGGGCAAGATCGGCTGTTGCGCCTTTTCCATTTGGTGGGGCACCATCAAACAACCCCATCGCGCCTTCGATCAGTAGCAGGCCGTCACCGGCTGCCAATGCTTTTACCCGTTCTGCGGACATGGCCCAGGCATCGAGATTTAGGCAGGGCACACCACAGGCTGCCTCGTGGAATCGGGGGTCGATGTAATCCGGGCCGGACTTAGCGCCGCGAACCAGAATTCCATTGCGCGAAAGCGCGTGAAGCAGGCCAAGCGTTACAGTTGTTTTTCCAGCACCCGACGACGGGGCAGATAAGATCACCCCGGTGCTATGGCTCATGATGCTTCTGCCGGGCGACCACGCCCCAATGGGTCTGTATTACGCGGCGCGTTCCCTGCAAGCTGCGATTGCCAGTCAAGCGCCTGTCGCATCAGAACCGAGCGGCCAACGCAAATGATAGCTGGCGGGGTCAGGCCTGCGTTATCTATATCGGCAACAATCGTTCCAAGAGTCGTTTCAAGGACTTGTTGTGTTTCTGTTGTTGCATCCGTCACAACAGCCACAGGTTCCGAGGCAGGCCGTCCTGCGGCCAGCAGTTCGCCGGCAATCCGCTCGATGTGTTTCATACCCATGTAGATCACAATGACTTGTGACCCCCGTGCGATTGACCCCCAATCAAGCGACGATGGCGTTTCGCCTGACTGATCATGGCCGGTCACAAACGTGACTGACTGGTTCACATCGCGATGGGTCACAGGCACACCGGCGTAAGCCAGACCACCAATACCTGCGGAAATACCGGGAATAATGCGAAACGGTACACCGTGTTGCACCAGCGTTTGTGCCTCTTCACCGCCACGCCCGAAAACAAACGGATCACCGCCTTTGAGGCGCAAGACTTTTTTCCCCGCTTTTGCCATATCAACCAGACGAAGCGAGATATCTCGTTGCTTGGCCGAAGGTTTCCCGCCGCGTTTACCTGCGTAAATTTTTTCAGCTTGAGGATGGGCCCAATCAAGAATCGCCTCTTGCACAAGGGCGTCATAAACAATCACATCTGCTTGCTTCAGCGCGTTCAACGCATGTAGCGTCAATAACCCCGGGTCACCGGGGCCGGCACCACAAAGCCAGACCCAACCGGGCTCAAGCGATGGCCAATTGCCCGGCGGAAGCTGGGCGTTCTGTGCAGATGAATCACTCATGCGCCCCTTATGCAGCAGAGTTGTGGTAGGCGCAAAGTCATCCGCGACGCAGATTGATGGATTGGCGGCATCAAAAAGCCGCCCTATAGTCCGGCGGATGAGCCGTAAACCCATATCAGAGCTGCGCCGGGGCTGGACGACAGGAGCCTGCGCAACCGCTGCGACCAAAGCGGCATTGACAGGGCTTTGGGGGGACAATTTTCCTGAAACAGTTGGTTTAACACTGCCAAGAGGCGAAACGCCAAAGTTTAAGGTTGCTTATACTGCGGAAGGAAACGGTTGGGCAGAAGCGGGTATCATCAAAGATGCAGGTGATGATCCGGATGTGACGCATGGCTGCCTCGTACGCGCGCGCGTCAGGAAAATCGAATCTGGTGTAAAGTTTGTGGCCGGAGAAGGGGTGGGAACTGTCACCAAGCCGGGTTTGCCAATAAGGGTTGGAGAGCCAGCAATCAACCCGGTGCCGCGCCAGATGATGAAGGGTGTTGTCAAGGAAATGGCTGCCCGGTTCGGGGCAGGTGAGGGAATTGAGATCACCATCTCGATTCTCGGTGGTGCAGAGATTGCCCAGAAAACCTGGAACCCACGTCTTGGCATTGTTGGTGGGCTTTCTGTGTTAGGAACCACCGGGGTTGTTCGTCCGTTCAGTTGCTCTGCATGGATCGCCTCTATTCACCGGGGCATTGATGTGGCCCGTGCGACGGGAACACCCCATGTTGCTGGTTGCACAGGTGCAACCAGCGAACGCGTCGTGCAGAACCTATATGACCTTAGCGACCACGCGATGCTGGATATGGGCGACTTTGCTGGTGGTTTGCTGAAATACCTCCGCAAACACCCGGTGCCCCATATCACAATTGGCGGTGGTATCGGGAAATTGACCAAACTTGCGCAAGGCGCGGTTGACCTGCATTCCGGAAGGTCGCAAGTCGATTTCAAAGCGTTGAATGAAATGGCGTCGAATATCGGATTACCCGACATAAGTCGTGTTAATACCGTGTTGGAAGCGTATGAAATTGCAGGGGAACCTTTGGCTGCTCTTATTGCAAATAAGGCCCTCGTGAGAGTGAAAAAAATGCTTGTAGACGCGCCGATCACGGCAGATATTGTTTTGATTGATCGTGCGGGAAAAATCCTTGCCCGGGCCAGTGAAGATCAAAAGGAAAGTGGATGAAAGTTCTGTTGCTGGCAGGGAGCGGTGAGGCAAGGAAACTGGCCGAGCTTTTAGCGAACGAGCCGAATATCGAGGCGATCGCCTCGCTTTCCGGTGCAACGCGCGAGCCAGGAAAACTGCCGCTGCAAACACGGGTCGGCGGGTTTGCAGGCGCGGAAGGTTTCAGAAATTGGGTGGTTGACCATGGAATCACCGCGGCAATTGATGCAACACACCCGTTTGCGCACCGTATCAGCAAGCGAACAGCTGAAATTTGTGCGTCACTTAACATTCCATATTTACAGGTTCTCCGCCCAGAATGGCGACCCGGCGCCGGAGATAACTGGATATTCATCGATCATGAAGAAGACGCCAGTGCGTATATCCCAGTTGGCAAGACAGTGTTCCTTGCGACCGGACGTCAAACGCTTGACAGATTTTCAGGGCTCGTTGGGCGTAGGTTAATTTGTCGCCAGATTGACCCTCCGGACCGACCGTTCCCATTTGAGGGTGGCGAATTTTTGGTTGGACGGCCCCCGTTCTCAGTTTCCGATGAATTAAACCTGTTTCGCGAATTGAAAGTAGACTGGCTTATCGTGAAAAATGCTGGCGGCGACCGGAGCCGCACAAAACTGGATGCAGCGCGCGAACTTGGTATTCCTGTTTTGATGATCAACCGCCCGCCGCAGCACGAAGGCACGATCGTTAGCACCCCTGAAGACGCGATCAGTTGGCTAAGGGAGCTGACGTGATTGGGCGGATAATCAAAGGTGATACATGTGTTGCCGAAGGGGCGATGTATCTTGCGAAAGCCGAGCCGCGCTTTGCCGTAGCCCTGTCGGAGACCGGCCCGTTGCCCTTGCGACTGCGGAAAGACGGTTTCGCTGCTTTGTTGGACGCGATTGTCAGTCAACAAATCTCTGTCGCGGCTGCAAATGCCATATGGCTACGTATGAAAGACGCGAAACTGACCGGTCAGCGTAAGATTCGGGCGGCCAGTGAAGACGAACTGCGCGCCTGCGGCCTGTCTTCGCAAAAAATCAGATATGCCAAAGCCTTGAGCGAGGCTGGTATCAACTACGCTGCGCTGCGAGAGACACCAACAGACGAGGTGATCAGAACTTTGCTCACCGTTCCCGGCATCGGGCCCTGGACCGCAGAAATATATGCAATGTTTTCGCTTGGGCGCGCAGACGTCTTCGCGCCCGGTGATCTGGCATTGCAGGAATCAGCGCGCCTGATTTTTGAATTGGAATCACGTCCGACTGAGAAACAATTTCGCCAAATGGCAGAGGCCTGGGCGCCATGGAGGAGTGTTGCAGCCCGGCTGCTCTGGTCCTATTACCGTATCGCAAAAGCGCGGGAAGGAATTCGATGACACGAGAACTGCAAAGTGGGCGGCGGGCATCCGCCTCGGGGACGACGAAGAATGTCGTTGTCTTTTTACATGGGTATGGCGCGGACGGCGCTGATCTGCTTGGGCTTGCTGATCCGCTTGCGCAGCATATGCCGGATACGGTTTTCCTTGCCCCAAACGCACCGGAAAATTGCACCGGTAACCCGATGGGATTTCAATGGTTTCCTATCCCCTGGATTGACGGATCGTCACAGGAATCTGCTCTTGAGGGGCTTGAACGCGCCGCGGATGATCTTAACATCTATTTGGATTCGGTACTTGAAGAAGAGAGCATAACACCTAGTAACTTAATGATTATCGGATTTTCACAGGGAACGATGATGGCGCTGCATGTGCTTCCTCGCAGAGCAGAGGAAGTTTCCGGGATAATTGGGTTTTCTGGCAGATTGATGGCCCCGGAAAGGTTGGCCGCAGAGGTGGTTTCGCGCCCGCCGGTCTTGTTGATACACGGAGATCAGGATGACGTGGTGCCACCCCAGTCCATGAACGAAGCAGGGGAAGCACTGGGCGAAGCAGGCTTTGATGTATACGCGCATATTATGAAAGGTACGGGTCACGGTATTGCCCCGGACGGATTGGGAGTTGCGCTTACTTTCATGAAGCAAAGGCTGGGTAGCTAACCCTGTCGTTCAGGTTGCTTTGATCCGTCATATTGTCGTTAAACTTTTTTAGTACGTCTTTGAATAACCACCGCATATTGTGGGGGTTGTCAGGCGGGAAAGGCTATATATAGTCGTTTACATATCGGGGCAGCAAGTTCTGCTCCAAACGGCCAGATCAGGTGATCGGGTCGAGAGCGAATGGAACATGTAATGGACGGCGACTTTAGAACGGAATTTACCAGAGAACCGCAAAAGCTACGGAAATATCCGGCCTTGGTTTTGAACGCTGATTATCGCCCTCTATCTTACTACCCATTGTCACTCTGGCCCTGGCAGGAAGCAGTGAAAGCCGCATTTCTTGATCGGGTTGATATCGTTGCGGAGTATGAAAAGAAAGTTCACAGCCCCAGTATTGAAATTCGAATTCCATCAGTGGTTGTTCTTAAGGAATATGTGAAACCGCAAAAACGTGTGGCTTTCACCCGGTTCAATCTTTTTCTGCGCGATGGGTTTAGCTGTCAGTATTGTGGCGCACGCGGTGAATTGACCTTTGACCATGTCGTTCCGCGATCTGCGGGGGGTGTCACAAGCTGGCAAAACGTTGTTGCCGCCTGTTCACCCTGTAATTTGCGCAAAGGTTCTAAATCGCTGACGCAGGCGCGCATGCATTTGCGAAGCGCGCCACGTCCACCCGGTGCGGAAGAGCTGCGCAACAGAGGCCGTAAATTCCCACCAAACTTTCTGCATGAAAGCTGGGTCGATTTTCTTTACTGGGATGCAGAACTTGACGCTTAAAGATTAAGCTGAACAGCTCGCGCCACCCAAGACGCAAAACTTGGCGCAATGCGGATGGTTGAGATACACGTCAGATTCAGCCTCTTCCAAAGTCGAGCCGAGTTCGAATTCGGGAGAGTAGGGAAGCAATGTGCAGGCTAAAACAGCAGGCCGCTGTGCGCCTTTGCGTTTCACAACCATACGCGAAGATGAACACATCACCTGAGCGGGTGACTTGTCCAGAATTGTCCAGCAGGCACTGGTGATTTCTGGAACTTCGACGGCTTCATCCATTTCTGGAAATAAAACAGTTATCCCAGGGTTTTGAGAATCTATCTCAAACCCATGCTCTGAATAGAAAGCCTGATATCCTGCGCGTGCTGCGCTGTCCGTTTCGTTCCAAAGCATCCGGCCTGCCACGGCCATCCGTGCACCGATGCTTTTAAGCCAGCTCATACCTTCAATTGTTTTTGCGTAGCTGCCTGGGCCGCGCATTTGATCGTGGTTTTCTTCAGACCAGTGATCAAGCGAAACACGGAATGTGATCTTGTCGCCAAATTCAGAAACCAGTTTTTCGATGCCAGAGCGGACAGTTTTTCGCATCATCGGGCGCATCGCATTTGTGAGGACCAGAACCTCATACCCTGCTTCCAGTGCGGCGCGCGTCATCGTGTTCATTTCCGGGTTCATGTAAGGTTCGCCACCCGTGAACCCGATTTCGCGTATGGGCCAATTTCTGGTTCTGATCTGCCCGAGATAGTCTGAAACTTCATCGGTCGTTATATAAACAAGCGCGTCATTGGTTGGCGAAGAGGCAATATAGCAGTTCACGCATTCAATGTTACAAAGCGTTCCCGTGTTAAACCAAAGCGTTTCGGGATTGTTGAGTGCGACAGACGCACGGTTTTCACCTTTTGCGGTGGTTTTTTTATCGGCAAACTTGCCAAAATTCGCCTCAAATTCCACGTTATCTTTCATAAGCCTGCCAAATCTTTGTTCGTCTTCTTCGTGCTAACGATAGATAGGTGTTCTGAAAAGTCACGGAATGGCAGCTGACGTAGTTGTGATGACTACACCCCATGCTAGAATTGTTGTTAATGTACATCTAACAAGCGACAACTTAACGCTAACTTGAGAGATAGGAGACATCATGGTCTCACGCGTCATCCCGGTTGATACATTCGACCTTGTTATATTCGGCGGCACGGGTGATCTTGCCCGTCGCAAGATCCTGCCTGGGCTCTATGTTCGCTTTCTAGCGGGTCAAATCCCCGAGGACGCGCGTATTGTTGGCGCAGCACGCAGCGAGTTTGATGATGATGGCTACAGGTCATTCGTGTCAGAATCGATTGCGGAGTTTGTAACCAAGAGCAAGCAGGATAGAACCGCAATTTCCGAATTTCTTAAGTGTATTCACTATGTGCCAATTGACGCATTGGGCAAAGGCGGGTGGCCAGACCTGGCAAAACTGATGCGCCCGGACACCATACGCGCGTTTTATTTATCTGTCGGTCCAAGGTTGTTCGGCCCCCTGGCAGAGCGGCTTCATGCCCATGGTATTGCAAATGATAAGAGCCGGATCGTTGTTGAAAAACCTTTTGGCCGCGATCTTAAAAGCGCTTGTGCACTGAATGCTGTTTTAGCAGAATCTTTTGAGGAACATCAGATATACCGGATCGACCATTATCTGGGCAAGGAAACCGTACAGAACCTTATGGCTGTGCGGTTCGGAAATATTCTTTTTGAGCCACTCTGGAACTCGCAATATGTAGATCATATCCAGATCACTGTGGCTGAAACAGTGGGCGTTGGCGGGCGTGGCGGCTACTACGACAAATCAGGTGCAATGCGGGATATGGTTCAAAACCATATGATGCAGCTTTTGTGCCTGATCGCGATGGAACCCCCAAGCACCTTCGAACCAGACGCCGTACGGGACGAAAAGCTGAAGGTCATTCGTGCGCTGGACCCGGTAGAGTCGCATGAAATTGTCCGAGGACAATATCTGGAAGGGGAAAACGGCGCTTCTTATCAAATCGAAGCTGAAAACCCCGACAGCCATGCAGAAAGCTTTATCGCGCTCAGGACCCATATTTCAAACTGGCGGTGGAACGGTACACCTATTTATCTGCGCACCGGCAAAAGGTTGCGAGCACGGGTCAGTGAAATCGCCGTTGTTTTCAAGGATCCGCCGCATTCCATTTTTGGCCCGCAGGAAGGGCGGCGCGGAAACGTTCTTGTCATTCGCTTGCAACCCGACGAGGGCATGAACCTACGCGTCACAATCAAGGAACCTGGCCCGGGCGGAATGCGCCTCATCGAAGTCCCTCTGGACATGAGCTTTGCAGAGGCGCTTGGCAATGATGGCGACGATATTCCTGATGCCTATGAACGCCTGATCATGGATGTTATTCGGGGCAATCAGACACTTTTCATGCGGGGTGACGAAGTAGAAGCAGCCTGGGCCTGGACCGACCCGATAATTGCGGCTTGGGAAGACCGGCATGACAAACCTAAACCTTACGATCCCGGTAGTTCAGGACCGGAAGACTCGCTAATGTTATTGCACAGAGACGGACGCCGCTGGCGGGAGATTAGATAATGGAATTTGTAGAGTATCCAGATCGTGACATGATGATGATTGATCTGGCAAATATTTTGGTCACAGAGTTAACAGCAGCGCTAAAGCACGAGGACCGTGTTAGTTTTGCGGTGCCTGGAGGCACAACGCCTGGACCGTTGTTTGATAGTTTGTGTGCTGCAGATTTCGACTGGTCACGTATTGACGTAATCCTGACCGATGAACGTTGGGTCCCCGAAACGTCTGAACGTTCAAATACACGTCTCTTGCGCGAACGGCTATTGGTTGATCGTGCTGCGAAAGCGCGACTTATCCCACTTTATGCAGAAGCGCCCACACCTGAGGAAAAGCTTCCAGACCTTTCGATTGCGGTTGGTCCATTGCTGCCAATCAACGTGCTGTTGCTGGGTATGGGGGCCGATATGCATACTGCGTCTCTTTTTCCTGGAGCTGAAGGGCTTGAGAAAGCATTTGAGCCTCATGCGCCATTGTTAATGACGATGCGTCCGGAAGGAGCGACCGAAGCGCGCGTAACTTTGACGGCGCCGGTACTGGCCGGCGCGATGGCAAAACACATCATTATACTTGGTGCGGAAAAGCGAAAAGCAATCGAAAAGGCATATAAGCTGGACGACCCGCTTGAAGCTCCTATCTCTGCGGTTTTACCCGGCTCAACTGTTCACTGGGCAGAATGATTATGAGTTTTGAAGATTTAGTCGAAAAACACTCAGCCATTAAAGCCCGCAGCATTTTGTCTCTGTATGACGGCAATCTTGGGCGGGCACAGGATTTTTCTGTGTCCTGCGATGAGATGCTTTTTGATTATTCGAAAACCAATATCGACGCTGACGCCCGGAAATTACTAGTTGAACTTGCGTCTTCTTCCGGGGTCGAGACGAAGCGGAGCGCGATGTTCTCAGGTGCCAAGATCAACGAAACCGAAGGTCGTGCTGTTTTGCACACCGCATTGCGAAACCTAGGGGGCGAACCCGTATTGGTTGATGGGCAGGATGTAATGCCCGAAGTGCGCGGCACGCTTGCGCGCATGTCTGATTTCGCTAATGCAATTCGAAACGGAAAGTTCAAAGGGCAGGGCGGTCAAATTACCGATGTGGTCAACATCGGGATCGGCGGATCAGACCTTGGCCCCGCGATGGCCACGCTCGCCCTTGCGCCGTTTCACGATGGGCCGGGGGTTCATTTCGTGTCAAATGTTGACGGCGCACATATCGCAGATACGCTCAAGGGCCTTGATCCGACAACGACGCTTGTCATTGTTGCGTCGAAAACTTTTACGACCATAGAAACAATGACAAATGCGAATACGGCGCGCGACTGGATGGCAACCAAGGTCGAGAACCCCTCCGACCAGTTCGCAGCGCTGTCATCTTCGGAAGAAAGAACAACGGCTTACGGAATATCGCCTGAAAATGTTTTTGGCTTTGAAGATTGGGTTGGCGGGCGATACTCACTATGGGGGCCAATCGGACTGTCCCTTATGATTGCAATCGGACCAGAGGATTTTTTTGATTTCCTGAGGGGCGGGCAGGCGATGGACCAACATTTCCAAACCGCTCCATTGTCTGAGAACATGCCTGTTATGCTCGCTCTGGTCGGGCTTTGGCACAATCAGGTCTGTGACTATGCGACCCGTGCCGTGCTGCCCTACGATCAAAGATTGTCGCGCTTGCCCGCGTATCTTCAGCAATTGGAAATGGAAAGCAACGGAAAGCGCGTCGCGATGGATGGCAGTGCGCTTGAGTGCCATTCGGGTCCAATTGTCTGGGGAGAGCCGGGAACGAACGGACAACATGCTTTTTATCAGCTGATCCATCAGGGAACGCGCGTTGTACCTTGTGAATTTCTGGTCGCGGCTAAGGGGCATGAGGAACATTTAGAACACCAACACAGGTTGTTACTGTCAAATTGCCTGGCGCAATCAGAGGCGTTGATGCGTGGCCGCAGCGTTGAAGAGGCGCGTGTCCTGATGGCTGAAAAAGGCCTGAGCGGAGCAGAGCTTGAGCGGCAGGCCCGCCACAGGGTTTTTCCCGGCAATCGCCCATCGACAACATTGATCTACCCAAGCCTGACGCCTTTTGTTTTGGGGCAGATCATTGCGCTTTATGAACACCGCGTTTTTGTTGAAGGCGTGATTTTAGGCATCAACTCTTACGACCAATGGGGCGTTGAACTTGGCAAAGAGCTTGCCGTTGCGCTGGAACCGATCGTGAGCGGAGCAGAATCCGCTGACAAGAAAGACGGATCAACACAGATGCTTGTCTCATACATTCGGGCGAATGGTTAGCCTGCGTCTGCTTTAGCACCATCCCGCTCGATAAGGGCCTTCTTTTGCGCCTCCGTTAACGGGTGGCGTCCGTCGCCCTCTCGGCTCAACAGAACCATCACTGCATCGCCCGTTGCCGCGAGCCCGTTTGAAAACAATGCATACTCCATGATGAAGCTTGTATTGCGAAAGCTGGTTGTCCTCCCGGCAACGATATAGTCATCGCCCAAGTGCATCTCTTTGTGAAACCGGGCGGAGAGAGAGCGTACAACCAGACGAGGCGCGGTTGGGCCGAAGTCAGAAATCCCATAATCCATCACGTAACTCAGGCGAAAACTTTCGAACCAGCGAAGATAGACGGTGTTGTTCACGTGGTTGAGCGCATCAAGCTCAAAGAACTGAACTTTACTTGCCAGCGCATAGCGCCATTCTGGCGAAATCCCATGCGCGTCGCGCGTTTCTGGTGGCAGCGGGGTGTGATAGGGCAATGTCATAAGATGCGGTTAACTGAAAATGCTACCGGGGTTCAAGCAGCAGAATGCCTAAGTCTGTGTATTTTGAAAACTTCGCGGAATCGCTGGCCAATGTCGTCAGAGAAAAGAACACGCCGGATGTAGGGTTTAAACGCCACGCCCGCCCATCAGTTTGAGAACCTGCAACGCGTCCTGCTCCCGCCCGTCAGGCACAAACAGATGATCGTGGAAAAAACCTGACACCGGGTTTACACCCATATTATGTTTTGCAAGCTCGGTGGCAATTCGCGCTATAAAACCAACCGCTTCCAGCGAGGAATGAACATTAAGCGTAATCATTCGACAGGGAAACTCGTAAGCTAGACCACAGGCTTCAGCCTCAGTCTTAAGAATGATAAGGGTTGTTCCCTCATCCTCCTGAAAGATCATGCGAGGGGAGATGTTTTCTGGCACCGCATCATCAGAAACGGTCACGAAAACAAATAGCCCATCCTCCAGCTTTGCCGAAAGTGTCCTTAGCAGCACCTCAAGGTTCTGTTCACCGCTCACTTGGTCGATCCTAGTCCAGTTCGGTCCAGGGCCAGGGCTTGACGTTGCTTGCCGCAGTCTGGAAACGCGCCGCTTTGGCGATCCATATACCCAGATCGGTGCCGAAATCGGCCAGCCGTTCATTCGGCTGTTTCTTGTTGGCCAACATGATAACAAACTGCACCAATGTCGCCGCACCCAGAACTGTCTGGGCAAGGGAAATCATGATTGCGATCAGCAACATGTAGATCAGGCGTTGAAGCATATTGTCCTCATGCTTGGGTTCGAACTGCTCGCCATGCAGGCGGCCCATTAGTTTTGCATCGTCTGGCTCTGACATCTCGGTCCCCGTTTCTGTGGTCACGTTTAGCTTAGCATATACCGCTGTGGGATCGCACGGAAGGACTTGGTTTGACTGCCGCTTTCGCATCTTGGAAACAGCTTAGTTCGGACTCAAACCGGAAGAGCTTTATGCAAAAACTGGTGTTTCGCACTTTACCAAAGAGAGCGCTGGAGCGGGTGAAGGGAATCGAACCCTCGTATTCAGCTTGGGAAGCTGCTGCTCTACCATTGAGCTACACCCGCAGACGGGCAGAGGGGTAATATCCCGTCTGCCAATCGTCAAGCGGATATAGTATGGCGTTCAGCCGCGGCGTCTGCGTCTTCGGCGGCCGCCATCTTCGGCATCATCACCACCACTTCCCTGATTGAAATTAAGATCAGGCAACGAAACGATGCTGTTCAGGATAGGGAAAGGTTCAACCGAATTCGGGATGTTTGAAGCGTTGACAAAATGTTCCTGAAAACGCGGCTCAATCGCCGTTTCGATTTTGTGGATTTCCTTGACGATTGACTCAATCTCGTTTCTTGCATCGGTGTTGAGCAGCGCAATACGCGCGCCCGTTCCGGCGGCATTTCCGGCAGAGGTGACTTTATCAAGCGGACAATCCGGGATCATACCCAGCACCATCGCGTGCTTTGGGCTGATGTGGGCACCAAATGCCCCTGCCAGAACAACACGGTCAACCTTGTCGACGCCAAATTTGTCCATCAACAGGCGGGCACCAGAGTAAAGCGCTGCTTTGGCCATCTGGATTTCACGGATATCACGGTTTGTGACGGTGATTTTTGGACCACCATCGGCGGACCCGTCCCAGACGAGGTAAGAATAAGTCCGACCGTCCAGAAAACAGCGGTCCGTGCCTGTCTGTGCCGGAGAGCCGATAAGCCCTGGTCCGTCAACAATTCCGGCAAGGCGCATTTCAGCGACCATTTCGATGATACCAGAGCCGCAAATGCCGGTGATACCGGTTGTTGCAATTGCATCAGGGAACCCGTCTTCGTTCGACCAAATGTCAGAGCCAATGACGCGAAAACGCGGCTCTTTCGTGATTGGGTCAATCTCGACACGTTCTATCGCGCCGGGTGCTGCGCGCTGGCCGCTCGATATTTGTGCGCCTTCAAAGGCAGGGCCGGTTGGTGAGGAACAGGCCAACACTTTTTCTTTGTTGCCGAGCAGGATTTCGGCATTGGTACCGACATCAACAACCAAAACAAGGTCTTCGGATGTATTTGGGGATTCCGAGAGCGCAACCGCCGCCGCATCCGCGCCGACATGCCCGGCGATACAAGGCAGCAGATAAACCCGTGCCGCAGGATGGATGTTCAGGCCCAGATCATCTGCACGCAAGCGCATTGCATTTGAAGTGGCAAGCGCGAATGGCGCCTGTCCAAGCTCAAAGGGGTTAATGCCCAGGAACAGGTGATGCATGACCGGATTGCAGACAAACACCGCATCAACAATCAGGTCTTTATCAATTTCGGCCTCAGACGCGATTTGCACAAACAGGGCGTTCATGCCTTCGCGCACTGCGCGGGTCATTTCCTTGTCGCCACCCGCGTTCATCATCGAATAGCTGACGCGGCTCATCAAATCTTCACCGAACCGGATTTGTGGGTTCATAATGCCGGATGAGGCCACGACCTCACCACTTTGCAGATCGCAAAGATGCGCGGCGATGGTAGTGGACCCAAGGTC
>Ga0316189_10000958_pt1 | contig 28726 bp, 21 predicted proteins | sample LowCovwburrow_MG_FD_204930 | JGI IMG/M metagenome (GOLD analysis project Ga0316189, IMG submission 204930) | Coastal sediment microbial communities from Maine, United States - Lowes Cove worm burrow | ecosystem: Environmental > Aquatic > Marine > Coastal > Sediment | place: USA: Maine...
GGACGTCTGCAAGCGTATGGATATATTCAATGGCGTGGAATAGGAATTAGCGTATGGCGCCCTATACTCCTCCGACCAGGGATATCTTGTTCGCCATCAATCAACTCGCCGAACTTGGCAGCGTTAATTCGCTGCCAGTTTTTCAGCATGCTACCGAAGATATGGTTAACACGCTGGTGGAGGAGGCTGCAAAATATTTTGCCGAAGTCCTGGCGCCCACCAATCAGCTCGGTGACCAGCAGGGGGTGAGCCTGTGTGAAAGCGGCGTCCTCACACCGAAAGAGTTTGTCAGCGCTTATGGGCAATTACTTGAAAATGGCTGGCTGTCACTCTCATTCCCTGAAGAAGAGGGAGGTTTCGGATTTCCTGGGCTGGTGGAGATGGCTCTGGTCGAAATGATGCAAACCGCCAATATGGCGTTCTCCATGTGTCCCCTGTTGGCATCCGGAGTTGGTCGGGTTTTGCGTTTTCAGGGCACCGACGAGCTGAAAGCTCTTTATCTACCTAAAATTGCCAGTGGAGAGTGGTCAGTCGCGATGAGTTTGACTGAACCTCAGTCTGGCTCGGATCTCTCAGGCCTACAGACCAGGGCTATACCCGGGCCGAATCACTACCGAATCTTCGGCCAGAAGATATTCATCACCTGGGCCGATCATGATATGTCAGAGAATATCCTGCACCTGGTCCTTGCCAGGATACCTGATGCGCCACCCGGATCCAGGGGGCTGAGTTTGTTTCTTGTCCCTAAATATGTGCCGGATAATAATGGTTTGCCAGGCCTTAGAAACGACGTAAAGGTGGTGTCAATCGAGCATAAGTTGGGTTTGCGCGCTAGTGCCACCTGCACGGTTAACTACGGCGATGAAGACGGTGCCATCGGTTATCTGGTGGGAAAGGAACACCGGGGACTCAGTGCCATGTTTATCCTGATGAATCATGCACGTATTCAGGTGGGGCTGCAGGGAGCTTCTCTTACTGAGCGTGCCTATCAGATGGCTCTGGAATATGCACACGAGCGCAAGCAGGGTTCCATCAAGACTTCGCAGGGTGTTCAGGGGCCGGTTTCGATCATTCGTCATCCGGATGTAAGACGGATGCTTTCACAGATGAAAGCGGGTAAGGATGCGATCAAGGCACTGGGCTATGTCGCTGCGGCCGGACTGGATATGTCTGAACATGCGGAACTCGCTGAAGATCGGGAGTTTTACGCGGCGCGAACTGCATTGCTCACACCAATTATCAAGGGCTGGAGTACCGAGTTATCCCAGGAATTGGTGCAACTGGCGGTTCAGATTTATGGTGGCATGGGCTATATCGAAGAGACAGGGGTAACGCAGTTTATGCGCGACGCCCGGGTTATTACGATATATGAGGGCTCCAGCGCTATGCAGGCTATGGACCTGGTGAATCGAAAGCTCCTGGGTGACGAAGGAAAAGCTTTTTTTCGAGTCCTTGAGGAAATGCAGAGCGTAGCCACTGAGCTGGGAGGGGTTGAGGAGCTCCAGAATATGGCCCGGTTATTCGACATGGCCGTGAGGCAGCTGAGTGAAACGGTCGAATGGCTACTGGAATACCACAACCAGGACACCTTGTCCCTGCAAGCCATTGCATTCGATTTTATGATGCTAAGCGGCTACGTGATGGGGGGCTGGCAAATGGCCAGGACAGCGCTAATTGCGAGCCATGGCATGGGCACTAACCCTGGAGACACGGCATTTTTCACGGACAAAGTAGCCACCAGCCAATTCTATATGGCGTTTCTGCTCCCCCGCGCCCAGACACATTTACAGGTGGTGCGAGGTGGAGGGGGCAGCGTGCTGACTTTTCTACCTGACGGACAGGTAGCTTAACAGGCTAACAGATCATGAGTGCAGCAACCGATCCAAAGCAACTGCTGGACCAGTCGCCGATGAATGGATTCCAGGTGCTAGCTGTCTGTGTCTGCATCCTTCTCAATGCGCTGGACGGTTTCGATGTGCTGGCAATCAGCTTCGCTTCACCGGGGATTGCCGAAGAGTGGTCAATCAACAGGGCCGGGCTGGGTGTAGTGCTGGCAATGGAACTCTTTGGTATGGCGGTGGGTTCCATCGCCCTGGGCGGCATCGCGGATCGCTTCGGGCGTCGGCCAACAATATTATTCTGTCTCACGATTATGACAGCGGGTATGTATTGTGCATCTTTAGTGAATACTGTTGATCAATTACTTATCGTGAGATTTTTTACCGGTTTGGGAATTGGCGGGATGCTGGCTTCGATTAACGCCATGGCTGCCGAATTTTCCAATGCCAAACACCGTAATCTCGCGGTGATATCTATGGCAACCGGATATCCAATTGGCGCCATTCTCGGTGGATCGGTCGCCACGGTTTTACTGCAGCAGTCGGATTGGCGAGCGATTTTCGTCTTTGGCGCAATCGCCACGGGTGCCTTCCTGATAGTTGTCTGGCTCTGTCTGCCAGAATCGATTGAGTACCTGGCTAATAAACGTCCCAAAAATGCACTGGCTCGGATCAACAAGACGCTAAATAAGATGGGACATGAGTCCATTTCCCGCTTACCGGATGTTCCCAAACGAGCAGCTAGCTCCAGCTATAGGCAATTATTCTCGGGAAAATATCGTGCTCTTACGCTATTGCTTATGCTGGGTTATTTCACCCATATCATGACGTTCTACTTCATCCTGAAGTGGATACCCAAGATCGTTGTTGACATGGGCTATGATGCTTCCTCGGCTGGTGGTGTGCTGGTTTGGGCCAATGTCGGTGGCGCAACGGGTGCGCTGTGCCTGGGTATATTCAGCGGCCGTTTCAAGCTGAGAAAACTGCTGATTGCCGTCCTGCTGCTGTCATTTATCATGGTCTGTGGCTTTGGAATAGGGCAATCAACGCTGCCTGCTTTATCTGCGGTCGCCGCCGCCACCGGGTTCTTCACCAATGCCGGTGTCGTTGGCTATTACGCGCTACTGGCAAATGCGTTCCCATCTACTCTCAGAGCCAGTGGAACCGGTGTGGTGATTGGTATCGGTAGAGGGGGTGCGGTGCTGGGTCCTGTCCTGGCCGGTATTCTTTTCAGCTCGGGCTTTGGCCTTCTGCCGGTTTCCGTAGTAATGGGGTCCGGGGCCTTGATGGCGGCCCTGGTTGTACTTTTGTTGCGCCCGGTATTGCGTCAGCATGATATCCCAGCCAATATCTAACCTCGGTTTCGAGTTTTAGGCATGATGACTAATGACCGCCGCGAATAATTTTCTCAGCGATTTTTATCACCTGGCAGAGGATAAAGGCCTGGATGCCGATGCGATTCTTGCCAGTGCCGAGATCGACCGCGACATGATCGACTCTCCCGGACTACGCATCGATACGAACAAGTTGGCAGTTGTTGTCGAGAGCATTTGGGATCAGCTACAGGACGAATCCCTTGGTTTATCCGACTTTCCAATTCCCCGTGGGGCGTTCTTTATGATGGGGAAGGTGGCCATTAATGAGCCAGATTTGCGTCGAGCCCTGCTAACGGGTATCCGATTTTATGGCATGGTAACCGATGCGTTCGAGGTGACACTGCAGGAGGAGGGCGACCAGGCCACGCTCGTGTTCCATATGAACTCCCCCCAGCGGGAGAGGCACTACTTGTTTGCCGAAATAAACTTGATGGCCTGGCATCGCTTTGCCTCATGGCTGGTGGCTGAAAGCCTGACTCTCAACGAGATATATTTTGATTACCCCAAGCCCGATCACGTCAATGAGTACAGCTATCTCTTCCCCGGTCAGCACCGATTCAACGCAGACTTCCAGGGTTTTTCATTTGATCGTAAATTTCTGGATCGAGACATATCCCGGTCAACAGAAGCGCTGAAGGCTTTTGTCAAAAGCTGCCCCGTGGAGTTTTTTGTTCAGCCCAAAACCGATTTCAGTATTTCCTACGAATTGGGAAAGCTATTGAAGCACGATTTGCTGGACGGTATCTGTTTTCCGCTTATAGAAGATGCGGCAGATACACTGCACATGACGAAGCGCACATTGATCCGGAAACTCAAGGAAGAGGGCAACTCTTATCAGCAGATTAAGGACCTAGTCCGGCGTGATCGCGCTATCTACCTACTGACCCATCGTTCAATACCACTGGCCCAGATTGCCGAAAAGGTGGGGTTTTCTGATTCTGCAGTTTTTGCCCGGGCATTCAAAACCTGGACAGGTGAGTCGCCGCGGGAATACCGGGGGAGAAGGCAGCAGCCTTAAGCTCTCAGCGGGTGTCTCGGGGATTGCGGGGCTGAAGTTCGGCGCCCAGTTCCCAGGATGCCCAGTATGCATAAAGCTCCGGTTGGGAATTTTATGCATGGTTTTTTGTCACCAAGCGCAATTTTATCTTATCCCACTATTCCTTATCGTTGTACTGACTCTAAGGTGTGCCTGCAATTCAATCAAATCAACTGCCTGACGTTTGAGGTGGCCACTATTCCATTTGATCGATCATATTCAGATCCAGAACGAGAGTGAGAAAATGACAACTGAACGTAAAGAAGAAGAAACTGTTGCCTACACTGTTAAGGGAGGCATCGCGTGGGTGAAATTCAACCGGCCCGAAAAGCGCAATTGCATGAGCCCCAAACTCAATCGTCAAATGATGCGAGTTCTGGATACTTTAGAATATGACGACTCCGTTGGTGTATTGGTTCTAAGTGGAGAAGGTACTTCCTGGACCGCAGGAATGGATCTTAAGGAATACTTCCGTGAAGCAGAGGCACAGGGCCTGGGTGGCACGCGACAGGCCCAGCGCGAAGCTTACGGGTGGTGGCGGCGACTGCGCTGGTTCCAAAAACCAACCATCGCCATGATCAATGGCTGGTGCTTTGGAGGTGCCTATGGCCCGCTATTCGCCTGCGACCTTGCTTTCGCGGCAGAGGATGCACAATTTGGTTTAAGCGAAATCAATTGGGGCATTCTTCCAGGCGGTGGCGCCAGTAAGGTGGCTGTGGACCTGATGCCTATGAGAAAAGCCATGTATCACGCGATGATGGGAGAAAATATTGATGGCGCGACAGCGGTTGAATGGGGGCTGGTCAACGAAGCCGTGCCGCTAGATCAATTGTCAGAGCGTGTCACTGAGGTAGCCAACGTTTTGCTCCAGAAAAATCCGGTCGCGCTCAAGGCCACCAAGGATGCCATCCGTCGCGTAAAGGAGATGACCTACGATAATGCCGAAGACTTTTTGATCCGCGCCCAGGAAGCTGCCAACAGTTTCGACAATGAAGGTCGTAAAGAAGGCATTAAGCAATTCATTGACGACAAGAGTTTCAAGCCGGGTCTCGGAGCCTACGACAAGTCCAAACAGGCAAGTTAGGGCGCTTACGATGGACTACATCCGGTTTCACGCCCGTCTCCATCCCGAGTCGCCAGCGGTCACCGATCTGACTTTTGCGCGCCGCTGGACTTATCAGTCTCTCGACCAATTTGTTGCCGGCTGTACTTCCCTGCTGCAGAAGCAGGGGATTACCGAAGGCGATCGTGTAGCTTGCCTGTCAAAAAATCGAGCAGAACTCGTCGTTTTTCACTTTGCCTGTGCCCGACTGGGAGCCATTTTTGTGCCTTTGAACTGGCGTTTGTCGGCATTCGAACTGGAGGAGATTATCAATGACTGCGAACCTTCACTGGTGTATGGCGATGAAACGGCCGGGTCACTGGGTGTAGAGGCGCAAGATATTGAGTTAGTCCAAGATCAATGCCTCAATGTTGAGCCCATCTGGCCAGCGCAGAAATCAATGGATTTACCTTCGCTGATGTTATACACCTCGGGCACGACCGGAGCGCCCAAGGGCGTCATGCTGAGTGAGCGGAACCTTACAGAGACAGCTATAAACTTTTCGCTATTGGGTGAAGTCGAAAGTGATAGCCACTTTCTCTGTGAATCACCGATGTTCCATATCATCGGTATGGAAACCTCTATACGCCCTCCTTTCTTGCTGGGTGCTCATGTTTCAATCTCAGACCGATTTATTCCGGAACGAACCTTCTCGCGGCTGGCTGATCCTGAGATGAAAATAAGTCACTATTTCTGTGTGCCGCAAATGGCACTTTCCCTGCGGCAGGTAGATGACTTTGATGGCTCCCGATTGAAGGGCCTGAAGGGGCTCTTCACAGGTGGAGCCCCACATCCGGAAGCACAGATCAGAGACTGGCTTGACGATGGTGTTTCCATCGTCGATGGCTTTGGTATGAGCGAAGCCGGCACTGTGTTTGGTATGCCCCTCGATCGAAAGCAGATAGACCAGAAGGCCGGTAGCGTCGGCATCGCAACACCGCGAATACAGGCCAGGATCGTTGATGATAAAGATCAACCAGTGGCTGCAGGTGTGCCGGGAGAGCTTCATCTCAAGGGAGACAATATAACCCTGGGTTACTGGGGCAAGGAAGCTGAGTACAAGGCTACTCTGACCGGGGATGGCTGGTTCAAGACCGGTGATATTCTTGTTTGCGATGAAGACGGTTACTATTTTGTCACTGACCGCAAGAAGGACATGTTTATATCCGGAGGCGAGAATGTTTATCCGGTAGAGATAGAGGCCCAATTGACGAAATATCCCGGTATTCGAGAACTGGCAGCCATTGGTGTGCCGGATGAAAAATGGGGAGAGGTGGGCTGCCTGTTCTATGTCCCAGAAGACGGAGAGGTCAGCCTTGAAGAAGTGGAGAGCTATTTGGCTTCCAGGTTAGCGAAGTACAAGATTCCCAAAGAAATACGTTCGATAGACAGATTACCGCGTAACGGAATGGGCAAATTAATGCGGCACGAGTTGCGCAATAGGTATGGGGCTGAGTAGCTTTAAGCTTAAGGAGGACATAATTTGATAAACCCCGAGACAGTCGTCGCTATCGATGTTCACGTACATGCGGAAGTGTCCTGTACTGACCCTGAAGATCCGGTGATGGGCAAGTTCTTCGACGCGGCCACCAGTTATTTCAAAGCCCCACGACAGCGCCCTACGATCCAGGAAACCATAGATTACTACCGCCAGCAGAACATGGCTTTCTGTCTGTTTACCGTTGATTGCGAATCCGGGCTAGGAGCCAAACGCATTCGCAATGAAGAAATTGCAGAACTGGCCAGGGCCAATGCGGACGTGGTGATTCCCTTTGCTTCCATCGATCCACACAAGGGAAAGCTCGGGGCGCGTGAAGCTCTGGACCTGATTGAAAACTGGGGTGTCAGGGGATTCAAATTCCACCCGCCTATGCAGGGCTGTAGCCCGGCGGACCGTATGGCTTATCCAATCTACGAAGTGATAGCGGCGCATAAACTGCCGGCAATTTTTCACACGGGTCATTCGGGCATGGGAACTGGCCTGAAGGGGGGTGGCGGAATTAAACTGAAGTACGGCCAACCCATGTTGATTGATGAAGTGGCGGTCGATTTTCCCGATATCAACTTTATACTCGCACATCCCAGCTGGCCATGGACTGACGAGAGTCTCTCCATGGCGCTGCATAAGTCAAATGTTTACATTGATTTGAGCGGCTGGTCGCCCAAATATTTTCCTGAGCAAATAATCCGGTACGCCAATACCCAACTCAGTCACAAGATGCTATTTGGCTCTGATTTTCCGCTGATACGTCCTGATGCGTGGATCGACGCGGCCAGGAAAGTTGGATTCAGGGAGCATGTGCTGGATGCAATTATCAAAACCAATGCTGTTGAGCTATTGGGATTGAACAAAGACAGCCAATAGATGGATACCTGAAGAAAAAGAACATATATAGCTGCAATTGTTGGTCAAACCAGTGAAAAGCTCCGCAAAATGCATGCGCAGCTACCTGGCGCTTGAACTTCACAGTTCTGTCTGGGGCTGGCCCGGCGAGGCCGCGCTTGCGAATGTCGATCTGATTCCCGACCCGCACTGGGGGTGGAGCTCACGCAAGAAAAGTATTGCAGGACCTGATAGCGCAGGAGAAGTAGCTTATCGGCCACCTCTGGATTATCCAATATTGGGTAGTAATAGTTTCAGAAATACCGTTTGTTCGTATGCCTCCACTATCACAGAATGATCCGGGTCTGATATCGCCTGATATATAACATTAGCGAGAGACCTTTAGCCGAAGCGCACTTTCAATGTAGAACTTACCTGGCCGTAGGTTCCCTGGATAGAGCCGGGTAAGAGCGGTACGAAAAGAGAAATGTAGATGAGCAATATTGTGGATGTAGCCGGTGTGCAAGTTTCAGGCGATCACTATATTAATGGTGTTCGAGTGAGGGGAGAAGAGTACATCGAGCTGTATTCTCCGATTGATCAAAGCTTGCTGGGGAAAGTAGCCAATGGCAGCCCAGGAGTGGTTGAGATGGCGATTGACTCAGCAGAGAAAGCTTTTCCTGAGTGGGCTGCATTTAGCCGGCAGGAACGTAAGGTCTATCTGGACCGATTTGCCGATGAGATCGAAAAGCTCGCGGAAGAGCTGTGCTTGCTGGAAAGCAATGACGCTGGTGTACTGTTATCGCGTATGCGTCATGGTGTGGCGGCACGTGCGGTATTGAATATCCGATATTTCGCCGAGCAAGCTCTGGATTTAGATGACAGAACTATCGAAACTGATAGGGCCACCCATAAAGTTAGCCACGATCCTGCTGGTGTTACTGTAATTATCACTCCGTGGAATTCGCCACTAATGCTGTCTACCTGGAAGCTGGGTCCGGCATTGGCTTCCGGCAATACCTGCATTCTTAAAGCGCCAGAGTGGGCTCCGTTAACCAGTTCAAAGCTCGCAGACGCGGCGGATGCTGCAGGTATGCCACCGGGTGTATTCAATCTTGTGCAGGGAACAGGCATGGATAGCGGAGCACCACTGGTCTCCGATCCCCGTGTTTCCCGAATTTCATTCACCGGGTCTGTACCCACAGCGAAAACTATTGCTGCAGCAGCCGCAGCTAATCTGGTGCCCTGTAGTTTGGAACTGGGTGGTAAGAGCCCGTTTATCGTGTTGGAAGATGCTGATATTGATAACGCTGCTGCGACTGCGGCAATGATGTATCGCAATGCCGGGCAGGTGTGTTTGGCCGGAACTCGCTTGTTGGTTCATGAAGGTATAGTTGAGTCATTTACCGAGAGCTTGAGGGCATATGTACAGAACCTCACTGTTGGTGATCCGCGTGATGAATCTACCGAGGTGGGGCCAATTATTCATCCGCGCCAGGTGGAGAGGATTGCCGGCTTTGTAGAGAGAGCCAAGTCTGCTGGGGCAACAATATTGTGGGGTGGAGACGTCCACTCCTATGGCGCACAATTCTATCAGCCAACACTGGTAACGAATGTCACTCAAGACTCTGAAATTGTACAAAACGAAGTGTTTGGGCCTGTGCTGACTTTGCAGACGTTTTCCTCAGACGACGAAGTACTCACTATGGCAAATGGTACCGACTATGGTTTAGGTGGCATCTGCTACGGCGAGGTAGGCCATGCTACAGCTATAGCCGATGCAGTTAGAACAGGGTTCATATGGGTTAATAGTTTTGGTATTCGAGATTTGAACGCACCGTTTGGCGGAATTAAGAGGTCGGGAATTGGCCGTGAAGGAGGTGATTGGAGTTTTGAATTCTTCTGTGATGTTAAGGATGTAATGCTTCCTAAGCAGCCTTTCAGGGCAAGTTTTAGTAAAAGCTGATATTAAAAATAAGGTTAAATATATGGGTAAAATAGTAGGCGCAGCCTTTCTCTCTCATCATCCTGGTCTTATGCAGAATGAAGAAATTCGCAGGGCAGTAGGGGCTGGCGTAGATTCAGACCTGATCAATGGATATAAAAAAGTTCGAGAGAAGATTGAAGCCTTGAAGCCGGATGCTGTGATTATCTTCGACTCGCACTGGTTTACCACGGGTTTTAATTTGCTCGATGCAAATGCACACTCCACTGGTAATTACGTGAGTGACGAGATGCCGTGGTATCTGCATGGGGTGGATTATGATTATAGAGGTCATCCCAACCTTGCAAATGCAATTGAAGAAGTGGGTATTGAGTTCGGTGTAAGAACTCGAACTACAGCCAATAAAGGTCTTCCAAAAGCTTATGCGTCGATAAACATCATTAAGCAGCTCCACCTGGAAAGAATGGATATTCCAGTTGTGTCCGCTAGTTGTTGCCAAAACTGTACCTGGGATCAATTCCTGCCGGCAGGCGAGGTGGTAGGTGAAGCCATACGTCGCAGCAATTACCGCGTGGTGCTGATCGCCTCTGGTGCGCTAAGTCATCGTTTTAATAATATTGAATGGAAACAGGTGCACCCGAGTATTTTCCATGAATCAAACGTCTCCAGCAGCGAGAATGTTGCGAGTGACAAAGTTGCAATCAGAGCAATGGAAGAAGGTCGTCACGGTGATATTGTCAGTAATTGGGAGACGGAATACAAAAAGAGAAACTGGGAAGCCTTTGGTGGACACTATCTGCAAATGATAGGCGCAGGCGGTGGAGCCGAATGCACGTGGAAAGGTGAGGCGATGTCAGCTTACGAGAATGCTCGCGGCACCGGTAATATTCATATTTGGTTTGACGCAGAGGGATAAATCTTGAATTTCGAATTCCCATTAAAGGAACTTCCGGCAGTTATGCGTGGCCCACGCCGAGAGAGACGACGTGTTCTCGTAGGTGGCAGCTCCTACTGGGGGACTATTATTGAAACGGGGGAGAGTACGGGGATGTTGCGCCTGGATGATGGTCGAGTACTCGCTCCGGAAACCTTGGCGTATTTGCCGCCTGTAAATCCCAGCAAAATAATTGCGATACACATTTCCTACAGTTCGAGAAGTTATGAAACTCGTAAAAAGCCAAAACCCACACCATATCCAACTTACTTTACCAAGCCGCCAACGTCGTTGAATGGGCATAAAGGCGAAATACTGAAGCCTGCAGACTGTCAGTACCTGAACTACGAAGGTGAGTATGCGATAGTGATCGCTAAGACATGTCGCAACGTATTGCCCGATGAGGCCTGGGATTATATTGAGGGGTTTTGTCCTGCGTTGGATATGGGGCTGCAGAATTTCAGAGATACGGATCAAGGCTCCATGTTGCGTGTCAAAGGCGCGGATACCCTGCTCCCGATTGGTCCAGGAATTGTGAGTGGTGTGAACTTGTTTGAACAAACCTTGAGGACCTACGTTAACGGCCATGTGGTTCAACAGGCACACGTGGGTGATGAAACTATTTGGGGTCCTCACTATGTAATTGCAGATATTGCCCGGCATATTACATTAAATGCGGGAGACGTGATTCTAATGGGGACGCCATGTCATTCACGTTCTGTCGACCCGGGAGATTTGGTGGAGTGCGAGATAACCAATCTTGGTCGTGTTTCCGGCACCGTTAGGGCCATCGACCCACCGCGCGCGTCAGCACTGGATTGTGGTCATCAACCGACGGACAGTGATGAAGTGCGAAGAGTGGCGTTTGGATTTGATGAGCGAGTTGCGGAAGAATTGAAAGCTGGTCTTAAAGCGGCCCAGGAAAAAGAGTGAATAATGTTAGCGGATAAGACGATAACTACACTAGCGCACAGGCTCTACGAGGCTCGAAAAAATCGTACGCAAGTTCGCCATTTTTCTCTCGAGCACCCTGAGATGACAATAGACGATGGCTACTCCATTCAACGCGAATGGGTGAAGTTGGAGCTTGCTGATGGGCACACCATTAAGGGTCGTAAGATTGGTCTGACTTCACGGGCAATGCAGTTGTCCGCTCAAATTACAGAGCCAGATTATGCTCCGTTGATGAGCGATATGTTTTTCGAAACAGGGACTGAAATTTCTATTGATCAGTTCATAAAGCCGCGTATAGAAGTGGAGTTGGCTTTCATTTTGAATAAGCCACTAAAGGGTCCCGGTGTGACGCTTTACGATGTCCTGGACTCGACAGAGTATGTCGTGCCGGCACTAGAGATTATCGATGCCAGAATTGAACAATTTGATCGGGAAACCAAGGTCATGCGAAAAGTTTTCGATACTATTTCTGACTTTGCCGCAAATGCCGGCGTTATTCTTGGCGGTTCGCCGGTTAAACCGGATGCGGTTGATTTGCGTTGGGTCGGAGCGTTGCTCTATAAGAACGCGGTAATCGAGGAAACCGGCCTGGCAGCCGGTGTTTTGAATCATCCCGCCACAGGTGCTGCGTGGCTTGCCAACAAAATTGCTCCCCATGGCGAGATGTTGAACGAAGGCGATATTGTGCTTGCGGGCTCATTTACTCGCCCGGTTGCGGTAGCACGGGGTGACGTTTTTCTCGCAGATTACGGCCCGCTGGGCAATATATCCTGTAACTTCGTGTAAGGTGGGTTTTGTCCATGCGAATACCTGCAAACAGCTTTAAAGAATCATTGCGAGAACATCGCACCCAAATCGGTCTATGGTCGGCCCTGGCGAACCCCTACGCTGCAGAACTGGTTGCAAATACGGGGTTTGATTGGCTGTTGATAGATGCCGAGCATGCACCTAATGATCCGCTAACGGTTTTACCACAACTGCAAGCCATTGCGCCTTATCCTGTTCATCCTGTGGTAAGGCCCGTACAAGGCGATGTTGCCTTGATTAAGCGCTACCTGGATATTGGTGTGCAAACCTTACTCATTCCTATGATTGAAACTGTGGAAGAAGCTGAGCGCATGGTTTCGGCTACGCGCTATCCGCCTGAAGGAGTGCGTGGTGTTGGTTCTGGTCTCGCACGCGCTTCACGCTGGAATCAAGTGGACGATTATCTGCACAATTGCCAGAGCGAAATTTGTCTTCTGGTACAAGTCGAGTCTGTTACAGGGTTGCAGAATATCGCGGGGATCGCCGCTGTGGATGGCGTGGACGGTGTCTTTTTTGGCCCAGCAGATCTATCGGCTTCAATGGGATATTTAGGAAGGCCAAATGAGCCAGAGGTAAGAGCCGCCATTACCGGTGGTATCGAAATCGTCAGTGCGGCTGGCAAAGCTGCTGGAGTGCTCGCTACAGACCAGCTTGTTGCCAAAGACTATTTGGCCTCAGGCGCTTCTTTTGCCGCTGTTGGGGTCGACACCACCTTATTGGTCAATGCGGCCAGGGCGCTTTCTGCTGAATTTAAGACCAAAGCTGACTCAGTTGCTCCCACACCTGGATCCCTGTACTGAAAATTATCCACAAAATTCCCGGCGAGTAAGTTTTCAACTTTGCGGAACTGGATATTTTGATAAAGATAAAAACTAAATATTAAAGGGGCCGATTATGGCTATGGACATGACCAGCACCGCAGCGAACAGCGCTGAAAATATCAACACCAACTGGCTAACTTTGGGTTTGTGCTTTCTGGCGACTGTACTTGAGGGGCTAGACCTGCAATCTATGGGGGTTGCAGCTACGGGCCTGGTTGCTGAATATGATTTGAGGTCCGGTGAGATGGGCGTGATCGCCAGCGCGAGCTCTGTGGGACTTCTTTTTGGCGCGCTAATTGGTGGTATGATCTCAGACCGTATCGGTCGAAAACAAGTGCTGATTGTTTCGGTGGCTTTGTTTGGCGCCTGTTCTTTATTGACTCCCTTCGCTTGGGACGCCAACACACTAATTGCTATCCGCTTTATCACCGGCCTGGGAATGGGTGGCGCGTTGCCGATGATCATTGCCATTGCGGCAGAAGCCGTGAAACCTTCTCATAGGGCCGGCACTGTCACGATGATGTATTGCGCAACGCCGCTTGGTGGTTTTCTTGCAACGGCCATTGCTCTGTCAACTCACGATTGGAGAATGATTTTCTATGCCGGTGGTTTGGCGCCGTTGGTACTTGTACCTGTCTTGATTCGCTACCTGCAAGAGTCAGAAGTTTTTAAACAGGCTAAAGCACAGTCCAGCACCAGGGTCCAGGAAGATGTACCTGGTCTTGGTCATACGCTTTTTGGGGAAGGGCGTTTAATACCAACCATAATGATTTGGACCGGTTTTTTGTGTTCTGTTGCCGTGCTTTATCTTCTACTGAACTGGTTGCCGCTGCTTTTGGTCGGTAAAGGCTTTACCAGCGACGAAGCCAGTACAGTACAGCTAGTATTTAATATTGGGGGATCTACCGGTGCATTGTTTTTGGGTTGGTTAGTCACTCGAGTGAATCAACGCGCTGTATTTGGCGGTGTTTGTTTTGCGATTGCCGGAGCGCTGATTGGTCTGGCTCTGCTGGAGCACAGCATGACGGGTGCAATATTCGCTGGTTTGGTTGTAGGTATTTTTGCCAATGGCTTCGTATTTTTGCTGTACGGACAAGCTGGAGCCTATTACCCAACTGCAATCCGCGGTACAGGTGTGGGTTGGGCGGTTGCCCTGGGGCGCATGGGCGCCATTATTGGGCCATTATTAGCCGGCATACTATTGAGTGCGGATCAAAACTCCAATGATGTTCTAATGAGCATTCTACCGTTGGTCGTGGTGGCCGCTATAGCTGTGCAAGTATTGCTCTCCACGCCTCGGCCTGAATAAATGCAGATGCCCACTTACGACTTTGGATAGAGACCCCATCGCGTTGCTCTGGGCTTTCATCAATGTGACAGCCCGGAAGCCCGCCGATAGTGGCCGCTTTCCGCATCGCTGCGGAGCAAAAATTCCTGACCAGTGTATCGCTAGGAATCACGTCTGCGGTTGCCCCGGTTATCGCGTTAACCGGGTTTATTGTCATATTCCCCCAAAGCTTGTACCAAATATCTTTGCGAATGTTGTCGAAGTGCCTGGCGTCTAATCCAGCCTGCGCCGACAGGTCCGTCAGCTTTTGTAACCTCTCCCTTCTTTCTCCCTATCAGAATTCCGGGGTCGTCGCTGTATTAAAACGAGATGCTTGGAAAGATCGATTCTAGATCAACAAATATTGGCAAGAAACCCGACAAAAACAATTGGGATTTGCTAGGCTAGTGCTTTGTATATATGGATAATAGTAAAAAAAAACAGGCTTTAGCCATATTTCCCTCATTTTACTTGTAAATATGCCCAGGGATCAGGGGCCAATGATAATCAGACTGAGATCAATACCTTTATGGCCCATATCTCTTTGAGACAGTTAACCGCTTTCGTTGCAGTTGCCGAGGCAAAAAGTTTTAACCAGGCGGCGGAAAATCTCAACCTGAGTTCTTCAACGGTCAGTAACTTGATCGCAGAACTGGAGGATCGAATAGAATTTTCACTGTTTGAACGAACCACACGCAAGGTGTCATTGTCAGAAAAGGGAATGGAATTTCTTCCTTATGCTACCTCTACGATGCGGCAGTTTCGCATTGCTGAGGCAGCAGCGATAGAGCTCAGGGACCGGAACATCAAGATTGTGAGAGTGGCGGTGCCGCAAGTTGTGGCCGCCACACTGTTACCCGAAATCATAGCTGCTTACACAGCTGAGAATCCCGATGTCAGGATTCATATAGTTGACTCCCCTGTGATTTCGCTGTCTGATCAGGTTGTAAATGGTACCGCTGATATTGCGATTGGCCCTGAGCAACCCGTTGCTGACGGAATTTCGATTTCGCCGGTGTTTGAAAGTAGATGGGTGTTGTGGTGTCATCCCGATCACCCGCTGGCATCTAAAATGCAGGTCAAATGGTCTGAGCTGAAGCCTTATGTCATCTGCGCGGCCGGTTCTGACCATGAGAGGAGCCTGGCTTCAGTTCTTAACAACCTGCCGCCGAAAGACCGCTTCAACGTGTCAGATATAGTTGAAAGCGTAACTACAGCCCTTGGCCTGGTTGCTCAAAACCTGACAATAGCAATGACGCCAGAGTTTGTTGGGAAGCTTGGAATGCACCGACATATTAAGAAGCTTAATCTTATTGATCCGGATTTATCCAGACGTTATGTTCTATATAGTCAAGGTGATGCCTGGGTTTCTGAGCCGGTCAGGAACTTCACAGAGTATGCCAAGTCATTTCTGAAAAACTACCAGCTATGAGTGTACTAATGTAGTGAGCCATGCCCGCCGCGCCAGCGGCGGAGCCGGGTGGTTTATTACTTTAGAGCGGCGGATCTCCGTCGCGACTGGTATTCCAGCATTATCACCGTGAGTGCCGGTAACATGGTCAGGGTGACCAGCATTGCTCCCATGATACCGAACATCACGATAGCACCCACCCCGCGGTAGAGTTCGGTGCCGGCACCGGGTATCAGTACCAGGGGCGCCAGCCCAAAAAGCGTGGTGATCGTCGACATGGCGATGGGTCGCAGTCGGGTGTGCACCGCTTCAGTGACCGCTTCGAGGGGCATCGCACCGCTATTGAAATTCTCCACCGACCGGTGCACCACCAGGATAGGGTTGTTAACAACCGTGCCCATCAGGATAAGGAAACCAAGCATGGAGATCATGTCGAACGGCTGTGATATTGCCGCCAGTCCCACGGAGGGCAGTAGTCCACCAATCCCGTTAAGCAGTGCCAGGCCAACCAGCCCGCCGGCTACGCCCAGGGGAATGGAAGTCAGGATCAGCAGGGGATAACCCCAGTGATTGAAAGTTGCCACCATCAGCAGGTAAACGATAAACAGCGCCACCAGGTAATTGCCCATCAGCGCTTCACGGGTCGCCTGCAGCTGGTCCGCCGCGCCGGATATCACAATATCTACTCGCGCTGGAATATCGCCCCTGTCTCGCAGGTAGCCGACCACATCTTTCTTCACACTCGCTACCCCGCTCTCCAGCGCAATCGCGCGTGGCGGTATGATGTTCAGTGTGACTGTGCGCCGCCCGTCCACACGACGAATAGAGCTGGTATCAACGGTTTCCTTGAAGTCAGCAACCGCCGCCAGGGGCACGATCTTGCCCTGAGATGTATACAGCGGAGCCTGGCCCAGTGCGTCGATGTCCATCTCTAGTCCAGCGTCGCTGTACAAGTACATGTCGATCTTGTCGTCACCCATGAAAAACTCGTCCACGTAGGTGCCGTCAGTGATGGCCGACACGGTGTAGCCGAGATTATCAATGTTAAGACCCAACTCGGCAGCGCGGTCCCAGCGGGGGTTGATCTGTATTAACGGCTGCGCCAGGCTCAGGGCCCCTGGCTGGCTCTGGATACGCGGATTGTCGAAGACCTGTCGGGCTCTAGCGTCTGCAAGCTGGGCCACTCGGTAGATATTTTGCAGGTCCGGCCCGGATATCTCCAGGTTGATCGAGCGGGTGCCGCCATCGTTACTGGTGATGATTGAGCCGCGGGTGGCGAAGGCGCGCATGCCCGGGTATTCGCTGAACTTGGCGGTAAGCACATCCATGAGAAATTCGATATCGCGATTGGCAACCGGCTCCGAGATTACCCGCACGCGGGTAGGATCGGCTCTCAGGCTCAGGTACTTCATGGCCGGTACTTCTGCCTCGCCACGGTGGAACAGGGCGGGGTCGGCTTCTACCGCCGGTAGCAGGTATTGTTCAATTTCCGCGGCGATGGCGTCCATAGTGGCCATATTGTAGCCGGGCGGGGCGCTCATGTTGGCAAAGACCTTCGGTTCTTCGCCCTCTGGCAGATACTCCGCTGGCGGGGTGAGGAAGAGGATGATGGCAGCGCTGACCGCAGTGGCGATGAGCACCGTGGTCCAGCGACTTCGCGGGGTTCGCAGGCACTTGTCGACCCAGGCCAGGGTGCTGGCCCTTAGTTTATCCCCGCCGCTTTGTTTTTGCGGTTGCTGTTTGGCGTGATTTACCAGCTCCAACCGTGCTGACGCGGTGGGCAATACCGTCACCGCCACCAACATGGAGGCGAGGATGGCGGCGGAGATCGCTATTGCTACATCCGAGTACAACTGTCCCGCTTCCTGCTCGATAAAAGCCACCGGCAGGAACACCAACACTGTGGTCATTGTAGAGGCGAAGACCGCGGGCCAGACTTTGCGCACGCCAGCTGCAGCGGACTTGAATCGACCTGCGCCCTGGCGGTGTTCCACCTCAATGCTCTCCAGCACGACAATACTGTTGTCCAGGGTCATACCCAGGGCAAAGGCAATACCAGCCAGTGATATGACGTTAATGGTCCTGCCCGCCAGAAGCAGGCCAAGGAAGGCCACGATGATGCATAGCGGTATGCCTATCACGCCCACCAGTGTTGCACGTCCCGAGCGCAGGAAAAGGTACATCACCCCGGTGGCGAAAAGAGCGCCAAGAAACAGGTTCTGCCAGACCGTGCGTATGGAATCTTTTACATAAACCACGTCATCGGCCATCAGTATGATCTGCAGGCCGGCGGGTTCCAATACCTGGAGTCTTAATGCGTCCACTTCTTCGAGCATTTGGCTTTTTATGTCGATGACATTGGAACCCGACTCCCGGCGCACCGCCATCGTTATGCCATCGGTACCATTGAAGCGGGAGGTCATCCGCTTTTCGAAGTGGTCCATTTTAACAGAGGCAATATCCCGGAGCCGGATTATGTTGTCGCCACGCCGGGCCAGGATGAGATTTTCCAGTGCTTCCAGGTCTTCGAAGCGACCGATGGTTCGCAGCAGGTATTGGCGCTTACCCGCTTCCAGGTCGCCGCCAGACTGGTCGCGATTGCGGGCGCGAATGGCTGCGCGCACGTCCAACAGGCTTAGCTCCCGCTGGGCTAGGCGTGCGGGATCTACCAGTATCTGTATCTGCCGCTCGGAGCCGCCCCAGATGCCGATCTCCGAAACCCCGGGCACCCTGGCCATGCGCGGTCGTACGGTGTCCTGCAGGAAGTCGCGAACCAGGTCCATGTCCAGCTGCCGGGGATTCCCGGGCAGTGGGGTCACGACGAAGAACATGAAGGAGTTACTGGAGAACGAACTGGCATAAACCTGTGGCTCGTCAACGTTCTCCGGGTAGGAAGGAACCTGGCTGAGAGAGTTGTTCACCCGGATCATCATGTCGGTCATGTCCGTGCCCAGTGGGAACTCCAGTTCGATTGAGGCTGAGCCTGTCTGCGCCGTGGCAGTCAGTCGAGTCAGATAGGGGAGGTTGCGCAGGTAGTCCTCCTGCTCGATCAGGATCTCCTTCTCCACGTCCTGGGGGGTGGCGCCGGGCCAGACCGTGCGCACACTGATGGTGCGCACATCCAGATCGGGTATCATCTGCACGGGAATGCGGTTGGCAGCCAGAATACCCAGCACCGCCACGATCAATACGCATACCGTCACCAGTGTTCCGTTGTCAATGATCTTGCTGAACACGGCAGTCCCTATTCTTTGGTGACGGAGATTGCGAGGCCGTTGCGCAAGGCCTCGTTACCTTTGACCACGATTGTTTCGCCCTCGGCAATACCGCTGCGGACCTCCACTTCGCCGTCGAAAGCAAGGCCGGTCTGCACAACTCGTTCTGCTGCTGCCGGGCTGCCATTTTCAAGCTCCACGACCCAGACAACTTCGCGGCCATCGGCGTAGCGCAGCACGGCATCCCGGGGTACGGTGATTCCCTGCTCGCCGGTAGGCAGACGCACTTCTGCCCGGGCTGACATGCCGGGTAGCATCCCGGTCACCTTTTGCTCAGCCACGGCCCTGACCAGAAAGGTTCGGGATTGGCTGTCGCTGGCGGGCACGGTAGCCGAGACAGTGGCCTGGTGGCGTCCGGTTCGTCCATCGGCGAGGCTGAATGTAAGCGTTTGTCCCTCCTGCAGTTTGCCCAGGTAGTCCTCAGGGGCCTGAAAATCCAGCCGCAGCTGTTGGGTTGAAACAAGGGTGAAAGCAGCCTGCCCGGGTACGATCCATTCACCCAACTCAACCTCCCGGGAGGTAATCACTCCGGCGAACGGCGCCTTCAGTTGGTGCCGTTCCAGCAGCCCCTCCCGGTAGCCCGTTTCGGCCCGGGCCCGCTCCATAACGGCCTCGTCCTGGGCTACCTCGGCTGCTATGTCCTTGACCAAAGTTTTGGCGATGCTTTGCTTGGGCACCAATTCCTGGGCTTCTGCCAGGCGTCGTCGGGCATCGGCGAGGGCGTGGCTGGCCTCGGTCTCAATGGCGTGGGCGGCCAGGTATTGTTGTCGCGCCAGTTCTTCATCCATCTGCAGAAGGACATCCCCCGTCTCCACGTGGTCACCCTCGTCCAGGTCTAGCCGGGTCACTAGACCGGCTATTACCACCGACAGTTGGGCGTTTCTGCGGGCACTGACGCTGCCATTGAGCTGTATGACTTTAAGGATGTCCCGGGTCTGTGCGCTGACTACCGCGACGGGAGCCCTCGTCTCCTCAGAACTTCCGACTGGGGAATGAATCAATACGGACAGACAAAAGGTAGCCAGCAGGCCCCACTGTTGTTGCATGGTTTTCTTCACCTTGTGAACGGCACACAATCATGACTGTTTTCGCAGATCGCTGCCAGATGTATGACCACCAAAACCACTAATATAATGCGTTACCCCCAATTATTTTTTAGTCTTTTTTTTTTTATGGAAAGGATTACGCCATTGATTTGTATTGATGGACAATGACTTTTAAAAACCCAATTGTTCAGTAAATTGGTTCATGTGATTATCGCCAAACCATAAAAACAGTTTTAGCAGGTCCTTCAATGACGAAGACTCATTCCCCTTCAGGTGAGATCGGCCAACCGGTAGTGGACCAATCGCGCAGGTCCAAAAAACTGCTCGATATGCTTAATACTACCGCGCGCAAAATTATGCATAGTTTTATGTCACCAACCGCAATTCTATCTTGTCCCGCTTAGTCATATTGTTACCGGACAGTACTAGTCGGTCTTAGTGAGTTTTGACGGGCTTTCTAAAAATAACTTAAAGAGAATTTTCTATGAATAATAGATATCCACGCTTTTCAAGTAGTTGTAGTGTGCTGGTTTTGGCTGGTCTCGGTGTTCTTTCTTCTGCATCAACCCTTGTTAACGCGCAGGAAGGTTCTGGCGCGTCAGATATGCTGGAGGAAGTTGCCGTTACCGCTTCTCGTGTTGCGTCCCGTCCAGGGTATGAAGCACCCACACCCACAATAGTGCTCAATGAGCAGTATTTCAATGACACAGGTACTGTGAATGTCGCTGATGCACTAAACCGTATACCTGCTTTTGGTAATTCCAGTTCGCCCCGCAGTAATGGCAATAATACGAGTACCCCGACTCAGGGCTCGAACTTCCTGAATTTGCGCGGTCTTGGTACCAATCGAACACTGGTATTGCTGGATGGGCGTCGAGTTGCTGGTGCTGTTGTCACTGGCGAGGTGGACGTAAATTTGCTTCCCACAACCCTGATGAAACAGACCGAGGTTGTCACTGGTGGTGCCTCGGCCGCTTGGGGTTCTGGCGCTGTAGCCGGTGTTGTCAACTTTATGCTGGATAAGGAGTTTACTGGTTTTAAAGGATCAATCCAGGGCGGCACCTCGGGTGAAAGTGACGCGGATGAGAGAAAGGCCGAACTTGCTGGCGGTTTCGAGTTTGCGGACGGCCGCGGACATTTTCTGGCTAGCCTGAGTTATACTGACGTCGATTCGCTAGACCGCGCTGATGAACGAGATTGGTTCGCAGCGACCAAACTGGTTGGTAATCCTGACTACGCTCCTGGCAATGGTCAGCCGCAGCGTTTGGTTCTGGATAATGTTGGTAATTTTATTGGTTCTGATGCGGGCCACACATTCTTATCTGCTGGCCCCCTGGCGGGCATTACTTTTGCTCCTGATGGTTCGCTGCTGCCCTTTGATTTTGGCACACGTTTCCCCGGAGGACCTTTGAGTACCAGCCTTACTGGTGAGGGCGAGTTGAATGATTTTTCCGAACGGACCGCCCTTCAGGTTGGCTACGAAACGATAAATACGTTCCTGCGTACGTCGTATGACCTGACAGAAAAGATTAACGTCTACGGCGAGTACACCTACGCCGAAACAGAAGCTGAGACGGTTACCGTACCCTACTATCGACTTGCCGGCGCTTTGGTTATCAATCGGGATAACCCGTTCTTACCCGCCGATTTAGCCTCCCAGATGGATAATTTTGGTATGACTTCGATTCCGCTGGGGCGGTCGAATGTCGACTTCGGTCGTGCCAATCCTTATAACGACAGGGAGTTTTCCCGCTACTTGTTAGGTGCTGATATGCAGCTGACTGATAATTGGTTTCTGGAGACTTACTACCAGAGAGGAGAGGTTGATACTCGAGCCGAAGTGCGGAGTAACGCGAATGTAGCCAACTATGCATTTGCTGTTGATGCAGTCGATGATGGTAGCGGTAATGTTGTCTGTCGTTCGACACTCACTGACCCTGGCAATGGATGTGTTGCTGCTAATATTTTCGGCCTGGGTGCGCCCAGTGAGGCTTCGGTAGACTACGTTATCGGGACTGCAAAACAGGATACTGAGGTAACCCAGGATGTCTTTGCAATCACGGCTAAAGGTGACCTTTTTGAGCTTCCTGCGGGTCCTGTTTCAACCGCGTTTGGCTATGAATATCGAAAAGAAGAGTTCGACAGTAAGGCAGATCCGATTTCCGAGGTCGATGGTTGGTGGGTCGGAAACTACAAGAGTGCTGACGGTGACTATGATGTTAACGAAGTCTTTGCCGAGGTTGTTGTTCCAGTCTTTGTGGATTCTGCACTGGGTGAGTCTCTTGATCTGAATGCGGCAATCCGTGCCAGCGATTATAGCACCAGCGGAAACGTGACTACCTGGAAGTTTGGTTTTACCTATGGTATCGGTGCTGGTGTTTCTCTGCGGGGAACGACATCGCGGGATATCAGGGCGCCAAATCTGAATGAGTATTTCAGTGGCGGTAACACCAACAGTATATTTTTTGACGACCCCTTCACAGGCCAAGTGGGTGTATTGGTTCCACGCACTATTGCGGGTAACCCGGACCTTGACCCTGAAAAGGCCGACACAAATACTATAGGCATTATCTATCAGCCCGAATTTGCTGAGGGCCTGGTTCTTTCCTTGGACTACTTCGACATAGATATTGATGATGCCATCAATTCCGTAGATGACCAGTCTATAATTGATCGCTGTTACGCTGGGGAAAATGAGTTTTGTAGCCTGATTGAGCGAGACTCTCAAGGTAATTTGGCAAAAGTCTTCAATGGGCCTATTAACTACGCGGTTGAAAAGTTGAGCGGCTACGATATGGAAGCCTCTTACGTCTTCGAAGCGGCTGGAGGCTATATAGACCTGCGTACTATGTGGACCTACACAGATGAGCACTACACCGAAGACCGTGGCGTGAAAGATGATCTGCTTGGAGAGTATGCGGGAGGCAATGGTGCTTTCGCGGGCGGACCCCAGGAATGGGCGGGACTCACTTCCGCGCGTTACTCTAATGACCTGTTCGCGGTATCGTTGCGCCATCGCTATATCGGAGACGGTGTCATTGATGCCGACTGGAATTCTGGTGTTGATGTGGATGACAATAAAGTTGACTCGGTTAGTTATTTCGATATGTCGGCGTCAATCGATTTCGAGGTCGGCGGTACAACGGCTCAGGTCTTCTTCAATGTTGACAACCTCCTTGACGAAGAACCACCGCGAGTTGGCTTCGATGGCCGAACTGCACTAGATGATCTTGGCGCTTCTAACATCAGGCACGATCTAATCGGGCGTTACTACCGAGCGGGTTTGCGGTTCGATCTATAAGCCTGGCTAACGATAACGGCGACCAATTGGCAAGGAAACTCGTTGATTGGTCGTTTTATTCTTGAAATCCGGATTTTGTCAAATTTGATCTATGGGACTGCGATGTGATGAAGATAAATCTATTTCTGTTGGTAGCCTGGATGGGTTGTGCCAGCTTTTCACATGCAGTTGATGCTGATGCAAAAGAGCCTGTCGCTGTACAGAGGCATATTGATAAGGCCTATGCATTAGCTGGCGACAGTTTTATGCGAACAACTGTGGATCTGCAATGCACCGATAAAATTGATGCGATGGGCTTTTTCAAAAACGTTACCGTTCCTCCAGCTACCCAGGTATTTGATAACCTCTATTTCGTTGGTATCAGTTCCGTTAGTGCATGGGCCTTGCAAACCGGCGATGGAATTATACTTATTGATGCCCTTAATAATACTGAAGAGGCACGAGATGTCATCGAACCCGGGCTTCGGGAATTCGGTCTGGACCCCGCTGATGTGAAATATATTGTGGTTACACAGGGACATGGAGATCATTACGGTGGAGCGCGTTATTTCGTCGAAAAATACAGTACGCAAGTTTTGATGAGCGAGCCCGATTGGGATATAGCCATAAACCCTCCGCCACGCCCAAAAATTCCGGGACGTGAGGCCCCAAATTGGTCCAAATCCCCAGATAAAGACCTGGTTGCCGTTGATGGACAGGAGCTGACTTTGGGCGACACGACAGTTCGTATTGTGTCTACTCCAGGCCATACACCGGGAACAATTTCCGTAGTATTTCCGGTGTATAGTAATGGCGAACGGCACATGGCTGCACTGTGGGGTGGCACGGGATTTCCAAGAGATTTGGCAGGTGTAAGGCAGTATGTAGAGTCGGCGGATAAGTTTCTGGAATTGATGGAAAAAGAACGCGTTGACGTTGCACTGAGCAACCACATCTTTGTAGACGACTCTCTGGAGCGAATGATTGAGCTTCGGAAAAATCCAGCCGTTAACCCTTTTTTGATAGGCGAAGATGGCGTGCAACGCTACACAAAGATACTTTCCGAATGTGCGAAGGCCACCCTTGCCAAACGTGAGATGGCTGCACCGGAATAGTTTTGGATCGACTTCAGTGATTCAATTGGAAGATTGGCGTGGGAGTTATACGCTTCCGGAAGCCAGGTACTTATAACGCCTGATCCAGGAGAGTTGGATATGGAATTTGAACGCATCAATCCCCTGACAGGAGAAGTTGCCAGCAGTGCGGTGGCAATGCAGCCCGCTGACATTCCCGCGATCGTCGCGGCGGCAGAAAAAGGATTCACCGAATGGTCCCAACTGGGTCCAAACGCACGCCGCAGTGTGCTCCAGGGAGCTGCCGATGCGCTGCAGGCCAGGCAGGCAGAGTTTGTCGACGCGATGATGGGCGAGATCGGCTCGACAGCCGTCTGGGCTATGTTCAACCTTGGTCTGGCTGCGTCCATGTTGCGCGAGGCTGCCAGTATTACTACCCAGATTTCGGGTGAAGTCATTCCTTCGGATAGGCCGGGATTGCTCGCGATGGCGGTTCGGGAGCCTGTTGGTGTCATTCTTGGCATCGCTCCCTGGAACGCACCTATTATTCTGGGTGTCCGAGCGATCGCTGTAGCCCTGGCTTGCGGTAACTCCGTCATACTAAAAGCATCGGAACTCTGCCCACGAACTCACGAACTGATTATTGAGTCACTAGCTGAGGCAGGATTTCCGGAAGGTACCGTGAATGTAGTGACCAATGCCCCGGAAGACGCGCCTGAAGTCGTCGGCGCCCTGATTGATCACCCGGGGGTCAAACGCATCAACTTCACAGGTTCCACAGCAGTGGGACGTGTTATAGCCAAGCGGGCCGCTGAGTATCTAAAACCATGCCTGCTGGAGTTGGGAGGCAAAGCGCCATTCATAGTCCTGGATGACGCCGACCTGGACGAAGCGGTAAAGGCTGCCGCTTTTGGCGCATTTATGAATCAAGGGCAAATATGCATGTCTACGGAACGCCTGGTGGTTGTTGAGGCCGTCGCGGATGAATTTGCTGCGAGACTGGCGGAGAAGGTGAAGTCCATGGCCTCCGGCGATCCACGCGAAGGCAATACGCCTCTTGGCGCTGTTGTCGATGTCAAGACTGTTGAGCGTGTCAACAGTCTGATCGAAGACGCGGCGGGGAAGGGGGCGAGTATTCTTGCTGGCGGTACCGCTGAATCCGTTCTGATGGAGGCCACTTTGCTGGACGGCGTTACCGAAGAGATGAAAATCTATCGGGACGAGAGCTTCGGCCCGGTGGTATCAATGATCCGGGCGAGTGATGAGGCAGATGCGATCAGAATCGCCAATGACAGCGAATATGGATTGAGCGCTGCTGTATTTACTCGAGACTCTGCACGTGGCCTGAAGGTGGCTCGTCAGATCAAGTCGGGTATTTGCCACGTCAATGGCCCCACTGTGGCAGACGAAGCACAGATGCCCTTTGGAGGAGTCGGCGCTTCAGGTTATGGTCGATTTGGTGGCAAGGCGGGTATCGACAGCTTTACTGAATTACGTTGGATTACCATGGCGTCTGAGCCAGGTCATTACCCTATTTAAAGCACGACTCTGCGGTGGGGCGTATTGGCCGACGAAAGTCGGCCTTTTTTTGGCCGGAGCGTTAATATCCAGGTCTCGCTGGATTGGAACCTTCCTCTATAGCTAATACTAATAGGATGCGGAAGCAATTGAATAGCCCATTCGTGTAACGGTGTTGTATGCTACTGAAATTAGTGTTGCCACAAAAATTCAGAACCATGCAAGGGTATTGAGCAGCAGTGATTAAGCAAAAAACCGCAAGTACCGTTCGTAAGTATCACCGACTATTGGGCTTTTTCCTGGCGGGTATTATGGCGATTTATGCCTGTAGCGGTGTACTGATGATATTCCGTACTTCTGATTTTCTAAAATATGAACAGACTGGTGAACGACAATTGCCCCCGGGCCTCAAGGGCTCCGACTTGGGAGCTCAACTACGCCTTAGGGGGTTCACGGTAACCAGTGAGGATCCCGATCAAGTTATATTTCAGCAGGGAAGTTATAGCAAGGAAACCGGCCTGGCCGTACTCACGCTGAAAGACTACGCGCCGCCGCTGCAAAAACTGGTCAATCTGCACAAGGCGACCACCAACAGCCCGTTGTATTTCATGAATATGTTCTTCGGTGGCGCACTGCTATTTTTTGCTGTGTCGGCATTTTTCATGTTTCTTCCACGCATGCCCGTGTATAAAACCGGACTAAAGTTTGCCGGCGCAGGATTTCTCGTCGCGCTGGCAATGGTGCTGTTGGTTTAGTGCAGGTGCGTGTTTGCGATAGTTACTTGCTCTCAGGCCATTAACCAGTGTGCTCCCCGGCGCACCAGCCACTTGCGCAATTCTTCGATAGCGAAAATGGTGTTTCTTGCATGACAGTTGATTATCACCAATAGAAGAGGAGGTCGGAGAAAATGAATACCAGCAATAAACTGGAGTGTCCGAAAAACACCTGGTATGTGGCCTGTACACCTGACGAAATCGAAGGAGGACCGCTCGGCCGGGTTATCTGTGGCGAGTCACTGGTACTGTTCAGGACCGATAAGAATGAAGTAGCTGCCCTGGAGGACTTTTGTCCCCATCGCGGCGCGCAGTTATCGCTGGGCACAGTGCAGGATGGCCTGGTCGTCTGTGGCTACCACGGCATGAAGATGAACGCCGACGGGGAATGTGCCGCCATGGTTGGTCAAACCGTTGAAAAATTTCGCAAGGGCATACGCAGTTACCCGGCAGTGGAACGCCATGGCTATGTCTGGGTCTGGCCCGGTGAGGCTTCGCTTGCGAATGCTGACCTGATACCCGACCTGCACTGGGCACGAAGCCCCGATTGGGCCTTTGGTGGCGGAATGTTCAACATTCGCTGTGATTATCGCCTGCTCATCGACAACCTGATGGACCTGACCCACGAAACCTACGTGCACGCCACCAGTATCGGTCAGCCGGAAATAGAGGAGGCTGCACCAGATACGGCTCGTGACGGCCACTGCGCGACGGTTAGTCGCCGGATGGAGAATATTCCGGCGCCACCCTTTTGGCAGGATGCACTCAAGGGCAACAATCTCGACCCTGATGTGCCGGTGGATCGTTGGCAGATCTGTCGCTTTACACCACCGGGCAGCGTCATGATCGATGTGGGTGTCGCCCATGCTGGCCACGGTGGACTTGACGCTCCCGCGGAGCACCGGGCATCGGGTATAGTGGTTGATCTTATTACCCCGGAAACAGAGACTAGTTGCTGGTACTTCTGGGGGCTGGCGCGCAATTTCAATGTCAGTGATTCGGTCTTGACGACAACAATTCGAGATTCACAGCAGAAGATTTTCACGGAAGATCTGGAAATGCTCGAATCGCAGCAGCGTAATCTTGATGCCAACCCTGACCGTCGCTTGATGTCACTGAATATTGATCGGGGCGGGGCTCACGCCAGAAAAATACTGCAAGAGCTGATTGCGACAGATTCCGATTCTGCCTGAAAATCCTAAGCTAATAATTCTATTTTCAAAGACGAAACGTGGCTGGTCATGAGGGGAGCCCTGGCCGAGTAAGTGAATTGCCTGCACAAGCACTTACATGCGCCGATCTCCATTGCCGGAGCCGGAGTACTGCTGCTGGAAAACGCGGATAAATAACATCGGTTTCGTTAACTCTCATATTTACTTGCTCTCAGGCCATCAACCAGTGTGCTCCCCGGCGCACCAGCCACTTGCGCACTTCTTCGATTGCGAAAATGATCCACGGCGCAGCCAGGACGATACCCCACACCCACAGTGGTAGTGCGGCGGTGGAGAAGAAGGTGTGGAATACCGGCAGGTAGATAATCGACAGGATAAACACGACTTCCACCAGCAGGCCGGCCCAAATCCACATATTGTGCCGTATCAGGTAGGGCAGGGCGCTCTGGCGATTGGTACGGCAGGCCATCACATTGCCAATCTGGCAGAAAATGATAGTGGCGAGAAAGGCACCGCTGGCCTGACCATACAGGACGGTGCTGCTCGCAAGCGGCTGGGCCCAATGCCAGCCTCCCGCGTCCAGTACCATGAAAAATACCAGGAAAGACAAGGCTGCTTCGGCGGGGCCGATAATGCCATAACTGCGAATAAAGGTGCGGTAGCTCACCAGTCGCTCACTGCGCGGGCGTGGTGGCCGCTGCATAACATCCGATTC
>Ga0316189_10000959_pt1 | contig 28689 bp, 28 predicted proteins | sample LowCovwburrow_MG_FD_204930 | JGI IMG/M metagenome (GOLD analysis project Ga0316189, IMG submission 204930) | Coastal sediment microbial communities from Maine, United States - Lowes Cove worm burrow | ecosystem: Environmental > Aquatic > Marine > Coastal > Sediment | place: USA: Maine...
ATTTAGATACCTCACTTACTAGATTATTGCATCATATTTTTCCTCTACTCATTTACTCAATTTTAATGAGCTTTGGAAAAAAGGAGAAATACTCATCTTTAAAAACATAATACTATTTGTACCTTTGATTAAACTTCAATTTTAAATGAACGACAACCTCATCCTTATTCTTGCAATTATTATTTCTGGTTCAATTGGTGCTTATTTAGGTGTGCTTTTCACTAAGTTAAAAAGTAAAAGCCAGCAAAGTACTTTGGAAGAACGTCAAAGTCAAATGAGTATAACTATTGATGATTTAAAACAAAATTTACACAAAATTGAAAGAGAACGTGAAGAAATTCGTAACGAAAAAGAGATTTTAAATCAAGAATTGGCTAGAAAAAACACAGAATACGAAAATCTTCAACAATTAAATTTAAAACGTGATGAAGAGCTTGAAGAACGTCAAGAACAACTTCGCAAAGATTTCGAATTATTAGCTACAAAAATATTAGATGAAAAATCTGAAAAATTTACGATTCAAAATAAAGAAAATATCAAGCAAATATTAAATCCTTTACAAGAAAAAATTCAAATTTTTGAAAAGAAAGTTGATGACACCCAAAAGGAAAGTATCTCCATGCATTCTGCTTTAAAAGAGCAACTTTTAGGTTTAAAAGATTTAAACCAGCAAATGACCAAAGAAGCTACTAACCTAACTAGAGCATTAAAAGGAGATAGTAAAATGCAAGGGAATTGGGGAGAATTGGTGTTGGAACGCGTATTAGAAAAATCTGGCCTTGAAAAAGATAGGGAATATTTTGTGCAGCAAAGTTTCACCTTAAATGATGGTTCACGTGTGCTTCCTGATGTTGTTTTACATCTTCCAGATAATAAGCGCATGATTATAGATAGTAAAGTGTCATTAACAGATTATGAACGTTATGTTAATGCAGACGATGATGATAGACCTCAATTTTTAAAAGCACATGTAAATTCTATTAGAAAACACGTAGATCAACTTTCTGAAAAGAAATATGAAGATTTATACGATATCGAATCTCCAGATTTTGTGTTGATGTTCATTCCTATTGAGCCAGCTTTCGCTGTTGCAATAAATAATGACAATTCTTTATATAACAAAGCCTTTGAAAAGAATATAGTTATAGTTACACCTTCTACTCTTTTGGCTACGCTTCGTACTATTGACACTATGTGGAATAATGAAAAGCAACAACGCAATGCTATTGAAATTGCACGTCAAGCTGGTGCTTTGTATGATAAATTTGAAAGCTTAGTGAGTGATTTAACTGGAGTTGGAAAGAAAATTGATGCTGCAAAAACAGATTACTCAGCTGCAATGAATAAACTTGTTGATGGAAAGGGCAACCTTATTACAAGTGTTGAAAAACTCAAAAAGCTAGGTGCTAAAGCTAAAAAATCACTTCCCGAAGCCATTATTAAACGTGCTGAAGAAAATTAAATATTCCATTAAAAGGGAATATATTTGTTTATTCCATAAAAAGGGAATATATTTGTTTATTCCATAAAAAGGGAATATATTAATTATGATAAGTGTAATTACAGGAGATATTATTAAATCTGGTAAATTTAATAATCCAGACGTATGGCTAAATCCACTAAAAGAATCCTTGATAAAAACTGGAATTGAAAAAAAATACTGGGAAATATTTCGTGGAGACAGCTTTCAAATTGAAATTAAAGACAACCAACAAGCCTTTCATATTGCTACCTACATCAAAGCATGCATAAAAACAATAAAAGGATTAGATGTACGTATGGCAATTGGAGTTGGGAGCAAAGATTTTACTGGCAATAAAGTTACAGAATCAAATGGTGAAGCATTTATGTTTTCTGGTGAAACGTTAGAGAACCTTAAAAAAGAGAAAACAAATTTAAAGATAAAATCTCCATATTTATTTTTAAATGAGGAACTTAACTTATACTTTAAATTAGCTTCTATAGCAATGGATAACTGGACAGTTAATTCATCTGAAGCAATTAAAATAGTTCTAGAAAATTTTGGAGCATTACAATCGGAAATAGCTCAAATTATAGGTATAAGTCAGGATGCTGTTAGTAAACGTCTTAAACGAGCTTATTTTAATGAAATAATAGATTTAGACAGAATGTATAATCAGAAAATAACATTATTAGAATTAAATCTTTTGGAGAGAAAATGATACTACTAATTAAATTTTTACTAGCTCACTTTATAGGTGATTTCTTTTTACAGCCAGAAAAATGGGTTAAAGAAAAGGAAAACAAAAAACTAAAATCTCCAAAATTATACTTTCACATAGCTATTCACATAGCATTGCTTTTTATTATTCTTTGGGATATTTCACTATGGCCAATAATACTGATTATTGGAGGCTCTCACCTTATAATTGATGCAGCAAAACTTATCATTCAAAATAAAAAAACAAAAAGGCTTCTGTTCTTTATAGATCAATTGATACATATATTAATATTGATAGCGGTCTATTATTTATTTACTGACAATACATTTTCGATTAAAGGCTTACTAACCCAAAACAACCTGCTACTCATAACTTGTTTACTGTTTTTAACACTTCCAACATCTATCATCATGAAAACCATTTTTACAAAATGGAACATCTCGAAACTAACAGAAAACAATGAGTCCTTAAGTGATGCTGGAAAATATATAGGAATTTTAGAACGTTTATTGGTCTTTACTTTTATTGTTGTTAACCATTGGGAAGCTGTTGGATTTTTAATAACAGCAAAATCGGTCTTTAGGTTTGGAGATTTAAAAGAGTCTAAACACCGAAAACTCACTGAATATATTCTTATTGGGACACTTATTAGTTTTGGAATTGCAATTGCAATTGGACTGTTATTTAAAACAATCGTATAAAAAAACCATCAGTTAAACTGATGGTTCTAAATATTTTTTATGACTGGTTTATTGCTTCACAAATCGCTTTGTTAGAGTAGAAGAATTATTAGATAGCTTCACCAAATACACTCCAGTATTCCAGTTAGAAGCATTAATACTAGATCTAATATCAGTTAATGTATTTGCATAAATTCGTTTTCCTAAAATATCAAAAACTTCAACCTTAGTCGCATTTCCATTTTGAGCAAGGCTAATATTTAATTTTGATTTACTAGGATTTGGATAGATTGAAAAATCTACTTTTTCTAAATCATCTATACTCAATGTTCCTTCTGCTACTACAGTTATGGTTCCGTACATTATAGGTGCATGTGGAACGCATTCAAAATCAAAACTTCCAATATCATTAAATTGAAAAGAATATGTATAAGGTGCATCGAAAGTAGCATTCTCATCACCAGGAGAACCAAAAAGACCAGGAGTAACGCTTTTTACATTATGTCCAAAGCCTTGCCAAACCCATTCTACAGTATCTCCTTCTTCAATAGTTATATCAGTATTAACAACACTATCTTCATCAGAATCAGGAATAGAAAAAAAGTTCCAAGTTATTGACACCGTTTCTGTTTGGGCAAAACTAAAAACGACTGTTAATAAAAATAATAGAGTAAGTAATTTTCTTTTCATAGTTAATTTGAGTTTTCTTTAGCTAAAATAGTAATTTTTAAGTATTTATACTAAAAGAATCTTTAAATCGAATTCTTTATTTGCTTAAATACATTTTACGTCTTGAATATAAATCATAAAATTCATCATCTTTCAAACTATCAATAAACAATATGCTTTCTCCAGTACTTTTCATTTCGGGCCCTAATTGTTTATTCACATTCGGGAATTTATTGAACGAAAACACAGGCTGCTTAATAGCATATCCTTCTAATTTTGGACTAAAATTAAAATCTTTCACCTTTTTCTCTCCCAACATCACTTTAGTTGCATAATTAACATAAGGCTCGCCATATGCTTTAGATATAAAAGGCACTGTTCTTGATGCCCTAGGATTCGCTTCTATGATATAAACAATATCATTTTTAATGGCAAATTGAATATTAATTAAACCAACAGTATTTAAAGCTTTCGCTATTTTTACAGTATGATCTTTTATTTGCTGCATTACCAAATCTCCTAAATTAAATGGTGGTAATGTTGCATTACTATCACCTGAGTGAATACCACAAGGCTCAATATGCTCCATGATACCAATAATATAAACATCTTCGCCATCACAAATTGCATCAGCTTCAGCCTCAATAGCACCATCTAAATAATGGTCTAAAAGCAATTGATTTCCAGGCATACGCCTTAATAAATCTACAACATGCTCTTCTAATTCTTCTTTATTAATAACAATCTTCATCCCTTGACCTCCTAAAACATATGAAGGTCTAACTAAAATTGGAAAATCTAAAACATCTGCAATAGCAGAAGCTTCATCTGCAGTAGTTGCAATATCAAATTCTGGATAAGGAATATTAAGTTCTTTTAATAATGAAGAAAAATGACCTCTATCTTCAGCTAAATCTAAGGCTTGATAACTAGTTCCAATAATTTTAACTCCATATCTATCAAGCTTTTCAGCAAGTTTTAGAGCAGTTTGCCCTCCTAATTGCACAATAACCCCTTCAGGCTTTTCATGACGAATTATGTCATAAATATGCTCCCAAAAAACAGGCTCAAAGTATAATTTATCTGCAGTATCAAAATCTGTTGAAACAGTTTCAGGATTGCAATTAATCATTATAGTTTCATAACCACATTCAGCAGCAGATAACACACCATGCACACAGCAATAATCAAACTCAATACCTTGTCCAATTCTATTAGGTCCAGAACCCAAAACAATAACTTTCTTTTTCTCAGTTACAATACTCTCATTATCTGCAAAACGATTCCCATCAACTGTTTCAACTTCATTTTCAAAAGTAGAATAATAATATGGAGTTTTAGCTTCAAATTCAGCAGCACATGTATCTACAAGCTTATAAACTCGATTGATATTCATTTCGCTTCGTTTATTGTATACCTGACTTTCAAGACAACTAAGCATGTGAGCTATTTGTCTGTCTCCATATCCTTTTTGTTTTGCTTCCAACAACAACTCGCGTTCTATAGAATCTATATTGAATGTCGAAATCTCTTTTTCAAGAAAATACAATTCTTCGTACTGTTTCAAAAACCACATATCAATCTTAGTGATTTCATGAATTCTACTTAATGGAATTCCCATTTGTATAGCATCATAAATCACAAAAACGCGATCCCAACTTGCATATTTAAGCTTACTTATAATTTGATCATAGTCTTTGTAACCCTTACCATCTGCACCAAGTCCATTTCTTTTAATTTCTAAAGATTGAGTTGCTTTATGAAGTGCTTCTTGAAATGAACGACCAATTCCCATAACTTCACCAACAGACTTCATTTGCAATCCTAAAGTTCTATCTGATCCTTCAAATTTATCAAAATTCCAACGTGGAATTTTAACAATAACATAGTCTAAAGTAGGTTCAAATAAAGCTGATGTAGATTTTGTGATTTGATTTTGAAGCTCATCTAAATGGTAACCAATAGCCAATTTAGCAGCAATTTTAGCAATTGGATATCCAGTTGCCTTACTTGCCAATGCAGATGAACGAGACACACGAGGATTAATTTCTATTGCAATAATATCTTCCTTTTCATCAGGACTTACTGCAAATTGCACATTACAACCTCCAGCAAAATCACCAATACTACGCATCATGTGAATTGCCATATCACGCATTTTTTGATACGTTCTATCACTTAAAGTCATTGCTGGAGCAACAGTTATTGAATCTCCTGTATGAATTCCCATAGGATCCATATTTTCAATAGAGCAGATAATGACAACATTATCATTTGCATCACGCAATAATTCAAGTTCAAATTCTTTCCAACCCATCATTGCTTTGTCAATCATTACTTCATGAATTGGGGAAATTTCCAATCCACGAGTTAATAACTCATCAAAATCTTCTTCTTTATAAACTATAGATGCTCCTGCCCCACCTAGTGTAAATGAGGCTCTAATTACTAGTGGAAATCCATATTCTTGAGCAATCTCTTTTCCTTTTAAATATGAAGTTGCAGTGGCTTGAGGTGCCATTGGAATACCGATTTTAAGCATCAATTCTCTAAACTGCTCTCTATCTTCTGTAATATTAATAGCTGCAATATCTACTCCAATTATTTCTACATCAAAGTCTTTCCAAATTCCTTTTTCGTCTGCTTCTATACATAAGTTCAATGCAGTTTGCCCTCCCATTGTTGGAAGTACCGCATCAATTTGAGGATGTTGCTTTAATATTTCAACAATTGATTTTGTGTTTAGTGGTAAAAGATAAACGTGATCAGCCATAGATGGATCAGTCATAATAGTGGCTGGATTAGAATTGATTAGAATAGTCTCAACTCCGTCTTCACGCAAAGATCGTAAAGCTTGAGTTCCAGAATAATCAAATTCGCATGCTTGACCAATAACAATTGGTCCAGATCCAATAATAAGGATGGATTTTAGGTCTGTTCTTTTCGGCATTAGTATTAGTTATAGGTTTGTTATAAAATTTTTCAAAAATAAGTAACGACAGGATATAAAAAAAGGCGTTACTTATAGTAACACCTTTATTCTATTAACAATTGTTAATCATTATTTTTTATGTCTTAACTCTGAAGATACAGATATTTTCTTTCTTCCCTTTGCTCTTCTACGTGCAAGCACTTTTCTGCCATTAGCAGATGCCATTCTTTCTCTGAAACCATGTTTGTTTCTTCTCTTTCTTTTTGATGGCTGAAACGTTCTTTTTGGCATTGTCTTATCTTTTTAAGTCTTCTATTCTTTTTACTACTAATTATGTTTTGAATTATTCCTCAAAACTGCGTGCAAATATACAAAGAGTTTTTACTTTGCCAAACCTAATATTAAAAATATTTATAATTGTTTTTACTACCTTTGCATTCTGAAATTTAAATACAGAAAATGTACAACAAAAACATAAAATTAGTTATTGCCGTATTAATCATTGCATATGGAGTTTATCAATTTACAGAAGGCTATATAGGTAATGGTATCATGTTTCTTTTACTCTCGTTAATATTCATTTTTCTTTATTTTAAAAATGAATTTATTCTACTTTCTTTTTTGAAGCTAAGAAAACAAGATTTTGAGGGAGCAAAAAAGTGGTTAGACAAAATTAGAAATCCAAAATCTGCATTAACTACTAAGCAACAAGGTTATTATAATTATTTAAACGGAATAATGGTTTCACAAACTAATATGAATGAAGCTGAAAAATATTTCAAGAATGCTATAGCCTTAGGTTTATCAATGGATCATGATTTAGCAATGGCTAAGTTAAATTTAGCAGGAATCGCATTCAGTAAACGACGAAAACAAGAAGCGCAAAAATTATTAGCTGAAGCGCAAAAACTAGATAAAAGAGATATGTTGACTGATCAAATAAAAATGATGAAGCAACAAATGAAGAAAGCTGCAATTCCAACTCAGCATTACGGAAGTCCAACGTCTTCAAGGCAAGGCAGAAGAAGTAGACGTTAATCATAAATAAGAAAGCACTGAAATTTCAGTGCTTTCTTATTTAAACAATATTTTCAAAATTAAGGTTTACTATAAAATCCTTCTTTTGGAATTTCAATATGATATTCTTTTCTTGATTTATTGTTAAGGTATGGTTCACGTAACCAAGGATTATGCAATTTTAGAATCTTATAATTAATTCCAAATTGTTCAGAAAACTTAACAAAATCTGTAACAGCAGTATCTACAGATACTTTTCGAGTAGGAATTGGTTTGTATAAATCTTTATGTCTGAAATTAAACCCATACATATCTGGATGATTAAGAATTTCTTTAAGAGCAACAATTCTAAACATATATCTCCCAGTCTCCTCTCCTAGTAACAAATCATAATAACCAGATACACCTTGACTTTTTAAACGCCTAGATATACCAGCTTTACCAGCATTATAAGATGCAGCTGCTAATGTCCATGAGCCTAATTTTTTCTTAGCTTCCAACAAATACTTACAAGCTACTTCTGTTGCTTTTTCAAGATTATAGCGTTCATCAACGTTTGTATTAATTTCTAAGCCATTTTCCCGTCCAGTGGCTTTCATTATTTGCCAAACACCTCTCGCTCCAGCAGGTGAAACAGCATTGGTTAAACCGCTTTCAATTACAGCTAAATACTTAAAATCATCTGGAACACCATGTTTTTCTAAAATTGGTTCAATTACTGGAAAATACTTATTTGCACGTTTAAACATTAGCAAGGCATTTGATTGCCAATAGGTGTTTACTAATAATTCACGATCCATTCGTTCTAAAACGTCTGGATCATTCAACGGCATCACTTCATCAGCAAAATTTAGATTTTCTGGTACATTTAACGCATAAACGTTATAATCATTAATGATTTTCTTTTCTAAATTGTCATCACTTGGAGCATCTTGCACTGCAAAAATAAACAGCGCAGATAAACTTAATAATCCAAGACATGCAAAAATGTTTTTTATTGTCTTCATTTTTTTAATAAGTTTATTAGGAACTAAAAGTAATGAAAATACTGGAATAGCAATGAAATTTAACTAAGAATCAATTTAGGAAGATTTTCATTAAACCATTTATATTTATTAATTATCATGATATGAGTACCTCCTTTTACTACTATACAATTTGAAATATTATTAATTGGAAATACAGGATCTTTATCTCCATGTATGTGAATTACATCTGAAATAACTTCTTCTTGATTCCAGGACACCATATTATGAATAGCCCAGTCTAAATACGATTTATCACTAACTGATAAATATTTCTCATACAGCTTAACACGTTTTTTAATGGTTTTACCAAAAGCATATTTAGCAAATGCTTCAAAATTACTCACAAACTGAGTTGGTAATATTTTATATGCTTTTGTGATTTTTGCAATTCTCATTTTACGAGGTAGCTCATGTTTTGTTTTTACAGACGAAATAATAATCAACTTACTTAAATCAATATGTTTACTCATTTCTTGAACGAGTATGCCTCCAAAAGAAACACCAACTAACACACTCTTTTTATCTTCAATTTTCAACACCATTCGCTTTGCATAAGACGTTATGCTTTCATTTTTTGTAGGAATAATCCATTCTAAAAAATGCATTTGAAATTTATCTTCTGGTAGTTGAATATGCTCAAATATTGAAGGGTTAGCGGCTAGTCCTGGTATAAAGTACACATGAATTTTATTTAAAAGCATAAGTTATTAAGGTTCAATAATATATAGCAATTAACGATTTTTTTTTGTAAATTTGCAAAACTATTCTATAGAAAATAGATTTTCTCCCGTTGAATAAAAAAGACTAATTATGATAGATGCAGCAGAATTAATTGATAATGATTTTTTACGTCAATTTGAACTTAAAGTTGATAATAACCTTGCAAAAATTGAGTATTCGCTTCAAGACAGGAAAATTTTCTTAACTAAGTTAATTGTTCCAATTTCGATTACTGATGATTCATTTACTGAAGATTTCTTAAAAATGGTAATGGAGAACATTCAAGAACGCAACATAAGTGTAGTTCCAACTAGCCCAGAAATTGCAAAGTTTATTCGTAGAAATAGACGCTATAAAAGTATGCTACCTGTTGGCATAAGAATATAAAAAAAGTGACTTTCGAGTCACTTTTTTTGTGTTGTCAAACTTCAATTGTTTCATTAATAAATTCAAAGCGGACTAAACCATCATCATCAATGTTGGTAAGTTCTACTTGTTGCAAAGTATTTACTAAATTAGGATTCCATGGCGATTTTACTTTTACATAATTCTCAGTAAATCCATGGATATAGCCTTCCTTATTTTCGTTTTCAAATAAAACTGTTTTTATACTTCCTAACTGGCTTTCATAAAATGTACGCCTCTTTTTAACAGAAAGACCTCTAAGCATTTTACTACGCTTGGTTCTTATGTTTTTTGGCACTACACCATCTAATTCTGCTGCTACAGTATTATCGCGTTCTGAATATGTAAAAACGTGTAAGTAAGAAACATCTAACTCATTTAAAAAGTTATAAGTTTCAAGAAAATGTTCGTCTGTTTCACCTGGAAATCCAACAATTGCATCAACTCCAATACAAGCATGTGGCATTATATTTTTAATTTTTGAAATACGATCAACATACAATTCTTTCATATAACGACGACGCATCAATTTTAAAATATCATTGCTCCCACTTTGTAATGGTATATGAAAATGTGGTACAAATGTTTTACTTGTTGATACAAAATCTATAGTCTCATTTTTAAGAAGATTTGGTTCGATTGATGAAATCCTTAAACGCTCAATACCTTCAACTTTATCTAGAGCTTGTACCAATTGATAAAAGGTGTGTTCATGCTTTTTATTTCCAAATTCTCCTTTACCATAATCGCCAATATTTACTCCAGTAAGCACAATTTCTTTGATTCCTTTTTTAGAAATTTCTTTTGCATTTGTTAATACATTGTTCAGCGTATCGCTTCTCGAAATCCCTCTTGCTAAAGGTATGGTGCAATACGTACACTTATAATCACAACCGTCTTGTACTTTTAAAAACGCACGTGTTCTATCTCCAATGGAATAACTTCCAACGTAAAAGTCTGCTTCTTCAATTTCACAGGAATGAATTTCGCCAAAATCATTTTTTGAAAGGTCATTTATATAATCCGTAATCTTAAATTTTTCAGTTGCGCCTAGTACTAAATCAACACCATTAATATCAGCCAATTCTTGGGGTTTTAATTGCGCATAACAGCCAACAGCTACTATAAAAGCTTCGGGATTATGCTTTTGCGCCTGTTTTACAATAGTTTTAAAACGTTTATCAGCGTTTTCAGTAACTGAACATGTATTAATCACATAGATATCTGCTTGTTCAGAAAAATCAACACGATCAAAACCTTCATCCTGAAAACTTCTAGCAATTGTGGAGGTCTCAGAGAAATTTAGTTTACAACCTAATGTGTAAAAAGCGACTTTTTTTCTAGCGTTCATTCTTGTACTTTTACCAAGATTGCAAATTTACAATTAATAACTCTAATGTTAAAAATTAACGCAAAAAGCATTTTATCAATAAAACTTATACTTATTTGCTGTGTTCTAATTTCATGCAATGACGATTCAAATATGTTTGATGACAATTTAGTTTTTCGCTATAACGAACACACTAATATAAATACATTAGATCCTGCATTTTCTAGAACCTTGCAAGATACTCAGGCTAGTAATCAATTATTTAATGGGCTTGTACAATTAGATAGTGAACTAAATATTCTACCAAGTATTGCTAAAGAATGGGATATCTCAGAAGATGGTTTAACATATACATTTAAGTTACGAAATGATGTTTATTTTCATGAACATGCGTTATTTGGAAAAGATTCAACTAGAACAGCAAATGCAGATGACTTTGAGTATAGTTTTAATAGATTAAGAGATGATAAAGTTGCTGCTCCTGGAAGATGGGTTTTAAATAAAGTAGATGATTTTAAAGCAATTAACGATTCCATTTTTCAGATTAAATTAAAACAACCTTTCCCTGCTTTTATTGGGCTTTTAACCATGAAATATTGCTCTGTAGTTCCCAAGGAAATTGTAGAGCACTATGGTAATGATTTCAGATCGAAACCCATTGGTACTGGACCTTTTAAATTTAAGATCTGGGAAGAAAACATTAAGCTTGTTTTTAGAAGAAACCCATATTACTTTGAAAAGGACAGTACTGGAAAATCACTCCCTTACTTAGAATCTGTTGCTATTACATTTCTGCCTGATAAACAGAGTGAATTTTTACAATTTGCCCAAGGAAATATTGATTTCCTAAATAGCTTAGATGCTTCATATAAGGATGAATTATTAACTGCTGATGGAAGACTTCGTGATCAGTATTCTAAGACAATTAATATGACTCGTGGTCCATATTTAAATACTGAATATTTAGGTTTCTACTTAGATTCTGACACACCAGAAATTCAATCTGAATTAATTAGAAAAGCAATTAATTATGGATTTGATAGAAAAAAAATGATGATTTATCTGAGAAACGGCATTGGTAATCCTGCAAATGGTGGTTTTATACCTATTGGTCTTCCTGGTTATGATAAATCGATTGGGTTCACTTATCAACCCGAAAAAGCCAAAATGCTAGTTGAGCAATTTAAAAAAGACAGTGGAATAGCTAAACCTGAAATAACCTTGACCACAACAAGTAATTATTTAAGTTTTTGTGAATTCATTCAACGTGAATTAGAAAAATCTGGATTAAAAATCAATGTCGATGTAATGCCAGAAGCAACTTTAAGATCTGCCAGATTTAATGGAAAAGTTGACATGTTTAGGAGTTCTTGGATTGCAGATTATTTGGATGCTGAAAACTATTTATCCATTTTTTATAGTAAGAATTTTGCACCAAATGGTTCTAATTACTTTCACTATAAAAACGAACAATTTGACAGCTTATATGATAAAGCTTTTACTGTTACTAATATTGAAGAACGAAAACATATGTACACCACAATGGATTCTCTTGCAATGAATAAAGCACTAATGGTGCCTTTATACTATGATGAAGTAATTCGTTTTACAAGAAAAGAAGTTAAAAACTTAGGTATTAATCCAATTAATTTACTGGATTTGAAACGCGTGAAAAAGGAATAAATTACTCTTCTTGGTTTTCTATAGAATTACCAATATCTTGAATTTCATCTTTCGGATTTACTTTTTCTTTTTCCCATTTCTTCTTTAATATTACATATAAACCATAATCTACTGCAATCCCTATGGGAATACCAATTAAATTAAGTCCGAAAGCATTATCCCAATCGATATTGAGATCAAAAATTAAATCAATTATTCCCAATAAAATTCCAAAAACTAATCCTGAAGCATAATATGTTGCAATTGCAATAATAGCATACAACCACTTATTTTTATTATAATCTTGAGCTAATTGGAAAAAATATTTTCCTATAAAGAAAATGAGTAAAAGTCCTAATATAAATTGTGTTGATGATAATAATTAAGAAGGTCTATATTGTTTTGTAGTTTCAAACACATGCTCTAAAATAGCTGCGTCTTGCTCAGTGAATTCAATCTCGCGTCGTTCCATAACAATTTTAGCTACTTCAAAGGCTTTCTTAGTCAAATACGTAGTAAAACCTCCATATCCTCCCCAAGAAAAACTTGGAATAAAATTGCGAGGAAAACCACTACCAAAAACATTGGCACTCACACCAACTACAGTTCCTGTATTAAACATAGTATTAATTCCACATTTACTGTGATCTCCCATCATAAGTCCACAAAATTGAAGTCCAGTTTTAGCAAAACCTTCAGTTTGATAATCCCAAAGCCTTACTTCTGCATAATTATTTTTTAGGTTTGAATTATTGGAGTCAGCTCCCAAATTACACCATTCACCAATGACAGAATTTCCTAAAAATCCATCATGTCCTTTATTTGAATAACCAAATAACACTGAATTATTTACTTCTCCTCCAACTTTACTATATGGTCCAATTGTAGTTGGCCCATAAATTTTAGCTCCTAGTTTAACTGTTGCGTGTTCACATAATGCAAAAGGACCACGAATAATACTGCCTTCCATGATTTCGGCACCTTTCCCAATATAAATTGGTCCTGAACTTGCATTAAGTGTAACAAATTCAAGCTTTGCTCCTTCTTCAATAAAAATTTGTTCAGGATTAATAACATTATTACTAATTGGAATTTCTTGTGATTCTCGGTTACTAGTTAATAGTTCAAAATCATTTTGAATAGCCTCACCATTTTTTGAAAAAATATCCCAGGTGTATTCTATTTGGAGTACATTTCCATCATACTCAATGGCTTTATAAGTATCAAAGTCAATATCTTCTTGTGATTCTAATGTATGAAATGCCACAATATCTTCTCCACAATATATGGCTTGATCCTCTTTTAAATCCTTAATTAAATTAGCCAATTCAGTATTGGGACAAAATGAAGCATTAATCATTATGTTTTGCTCCATTTCAACCATTGGAAACTTTTCTGATAAATAATCTTCAGTTACTGTAGTTGTAGTAGCTCCTAAAATATGCTCCCATTTTTCTCTAATAGTCAAGACACCTATTCGTATGTCAGCAACAGGTCGTGTAAACGTAAATGGCAATAAATTATTTCGGGAAGGACCATCAAAAAGAATATAGTTCATGAGATTGGCATTTTTGTAAAAATAAAAAAGCCTTTCAATAGTAGAAAGGCTTTTACAAAATATATTTTAAGCTGAGCTTATTTCTTAAACTTAGCGTATTTGTTTTTAAACTTATCAATACGTCCAGCAGTATCAACCAATTTAGATTTTCCTGTGTAATAAGGATGTGAAGTTCTAGAAATTTCCATTTTAACTAATGGATATTCTACACCATCAACCTCAATAGTTTCATTAGTATCTGCAGTAGACTTTGTTAAAAACACATCTTCATTAGACATGTCTTTAAATGCTATTAGTCTGTAATTTTCTGGATGTATATCTTTTTTCATCAGGTAATCTTTAATAATCGTTTCTTTTTTCGAGCTGCAAATTTAAGTATTTTTTATAAATCTGCAATGTTTTTATATTTATTTTTAACTAATTTTAAGTTAACTGTAACGTTTTAGTATATTTGATTACTAACCAATCAAAACAATAAAAAAACAAAACATGGAAACACAACAACCAACAGCAGGAAAATTTGCAATGAATTATGGCTTAGTTCTTGGAGCAATTATGATTCTCATTCAAGTAGTAATGTATGCTACTGGAATGGCTCTTGAAGGTGCTCAATGGCCTTATATATTGTATTACATACTTTTTCCCGTGATTATAATTTATGCCATTAGCCTGTTTAAAAAGCAAAATGCTGGGATACTAAGTTTAGGACAAGCCCTTAAAGTTGGACTTTCAATTGCTATGATAAGTGCATTAGTGAATGTAGGTTATGGTTTAATATTCAATTATTTCATTGATCCTGAGTTCATGGATCAATTAATGCAAGTTGGTCTTGAAAAAGCTGCAGAAAACCCTAACATGACTCCAGAAATGTTAGAACAGCAAGAAGAAATTATGAGAAAATTCCAAAACCCTTTAATAGGATCTGCAATGTGGATAGCATTAAGTGCAATATTTGGATTAATCTACTCTTTAATTGGAGGATTAGTCATGAAAAAAGAAGACTAAGCTTAAAATAAATTAGTTACTTTTACAGTCTACTAAAACGACTATAAAATGAACATATCAGTAGTTATACCACTACTTAATGAAAGTGACTCATTAACAGAATTACATGATTGGATTGCAAAAATTATGCAATCCAATCATTTTTCTTATGAAATCATTTTTATTGATGATGGTAGCACTGATGAGTCATGGCAAACAATACAAGAACTTTCCCAAAAAGATAACTCAGTAAGAGGTATAAGTTTTTCTAAAAATTATGGGAAATCCCAAGCTCTTCATGCTGGTTTTAAAATAGCAAAAGGAAATGTGGTCATCACTATGGATGCTGATTTACAAGATAATCCAGAAGAAATTCCTGAATTATACTATCTTATCATAAAAGAAAAATTTGATCTTATTTCTGGTTGGAAAAAAAAGCGATATGACTCAGTAATTGCAAAGAACATACCTTCAAAACTATTTAATTGGGCAGCTAGAAAAACTTCTGGATTGAAATTACATGATTTTAATTGTGGTTTAAAGGCCTATAAAAATGAGGTTATAAAAGCAATTGATGTTCATGGTGAAATGCATAGGTATATTCCTGTTTTAGCTAAAAATGAAGGATTTAACAATATTGGTGAGAAGGTAGTGCAACATCAAGCAAGAAAATACGGAAAAACTAAATTTGGTATGGAACGATTTATAAATGGCTTTTTAGACTTAATCACAATTTGGTTTATAACAAAATTTGGCAAACGACCAATGCACTTCTTTGGTGCACTTGGAGCATTAATGATTTTTATAGGGTTTTGTTTTGCCTTGTATTTAGGTATTGACAAGCTCTTTTTAAATCCAACTGGAAGACTTATTACGGAAAGACCACAATTTTATATTTCACTGTCAACCATGATTATTGGAAGTCAGTTTTTTGTTGCAGGATTTTTAGGCGAGATGGTTTTAAGATCGCAACAAGATAAAGAGCGTTACAGAATTAAAGATAACGTAAACCTTTAGAGTTTTAATGTAAAATGTCCAAAAACAATTTTCTCATTCAAAGCTATTGAAAACCAATAATCTGAAGGAGTCATAACATTTCCTTCATGTTTACCATCCCAACCATCAAAGGCATTCATTATCTTTAGCAATTTTCCATAGCGATTATAAATGCTGATTTTTGCTTCTTGGAAATTCTCAGGTTGTTTAATTTTCCATATGTCATTTATACCATCTCCATTTGGTGTGAAAAAATTAGGATAACCACCAACTAAAATCGTTTCTTCTACAAAATGACAATTATCTTTTTTGACAAGAACATTATAAATTCCAGGAGCTACATTTTCAAAATAATTTGATTCACTAAAAGTTATACCATCATCAAGTGAATATTCAATACTTCCTGAGTAATCACTCAATAGTATATTAACTGTATTCTCAGGTCTGAAATCTTGAATCTCTATCTTTTCTATATTAAATCCCTCCGAAAGTTTAACATCAAAATTTATAATATCTGAGCAATCAATTCCTGTAAAAACCTCAACCCAATAACTACCAGGACTAGATATTTCAATTTTCTTGGTGGTTTCACCAGTTGACCATAAATAAGACCAAAAACCATCATCTGCATCTAAAAAATTTGTGCTATTTGAACAAAATATTGAAGTCTTATCTTCAAGTATTGGTAATGAAACTCCATCTATTCTAATACTTCCTATTAAACTACATGCATTTAGGTTTTCAATTCTAAAATAAAGCGTTTTTTCATCAGTATCTGGAAAGTTAATAGTTCCAGAAATACTATTGTTTTCAAGGAGCGCATCAGATTCACTAAAATATAGGGAATTGTCAGAACCCAAAAAGTCATTTTCCAATAAAGATAAAATATCAGACGCCTCAAAAGTTAAATTATTTGTTGCATTATCTTGACAAACAAAAATAGTTAAGTATTCTCCTAGATTTGACATAGGCTCAACATTTAGCTTAACTTCAATTATTGAATAGCAACCTGCATTTATAAAGATTTTAGCAAAAATTATCTGTCCGTTAGTAGTATTTTCATAATTTGATTCATTTAACACATTTTCATCGGCAAAAGCATCATCAAAAGATTCGAAATAATTAATTACGAGATCATTACTAGGTAAACCTAATAATGGCTCAACTTGTTCAAGGTTGAACTTGGTAATACCATCGTCATCATCAACATCACATTGGGTGAGTTCTACCTGAGTTATTAAATCTGGCATCTCACCAATTTCAATAAATTCAATATATGTTTTAGTTGCTCTATTTACGAAATTAACATTCATGGTTACAGTAAACCTCCCTGTTGACGAAAAAAGATGTGTAGGATTCATATCTGTTGATGTGTTATTCACACCACTTGTAGGATCTCCAAAATCCCAACTAATTGACTGAATAGCTTCATCAACAACTATATTGAATTTGGTTACATTATTAAAACATAAATCTTCAACACTTATAATACTTTCAAATGCTGATTGCTCATATGATGGTAGTCCAAAACGAGTTGTTTTGCCAGCTAAATCAACACTAAACTCTCTATAATCAATGCTACTCCCATAGAGACTGGGTTCGTTAATTACAGATAACTTTTCACCCAATATTGAATGATATACCTTTTTATCAAATGCTAATTGTAATGCTCCACCCAAATGAATTTCTGGTTCACTAATATAGGTGTTAATCAAAAATTCAGTTCTAATAATATCTGCAACCGTTGTATCATATTGATATAATGCAATGTCTTGTGTTGATCTTAATGGTCCGGAAATATCAATTAGCATTGCAGTTGTGAATAGTTTTGAAGAATCTGGTGAAAATTCTATACCATAAAAAATGCGATCTCTTCCAATTAATTTTTCATTACTTACAACTCCTGTATTTAAGTTGAAATCATAAATATTAAGATATCCATTAAAATCAGGTTCAAAGATAGAATGGGTTATTGCTAATTTTTTTCCATTTGGTGAAAACTTAATATGCCCTCTAATATTATTATAATCATCAATATCTATCCCAATTGTACTAATTACTGGTGAATTTACACCACTACCATCTACTTTATATGCATAGAATTTATTTCTAGCATGTGTAACGACCCAAAAACCAGAACCATCTAAAGCACTAACAGCAGACACTTTTTCAGAACTTTGTGGTATCAGATTTATGTTCTTACTAATTACTCTACCCAAACCTGCATTAAGAGATAAATCAATTACTGAGTAATTAAAACCATTACCATTTCTTCCACCTAAATATGCTTGAACAACATCAGCAGTAAAAACATAATATATACTAGGATTAGAGACATTAGGGACTACTATTGCAGATTGTGAGCTGGATCTATGTCCCAAAAGTCCATACCCATTTGACATTGTACTATGTGTCTTATTCAAGACCCTATCACCATTGGTATAAAACAGTAACTCTCCAGAACTATCTGAAACTGTTGAGCAACCCTCAGTTGTAGAAATTTGACCATCAATTAGTGTTTCAGGAATTCCTGTATTAAAATTTAATCCTGCATTAGTCCCAAAAAACCAGTTTGCGGTTTCACGTTGCGCAAATAATGGCGTAACAACCAAAATTAAAAATAATAGTATGTAGCAATTGTTTTTTTTCATCTCACATAGCTCAATAGCAAAATAGTTCAAAAAAAAAGATGCATTAGCAAGGTTCGGTAGAGTTAACCCAACCAATAAATTTATATTAAATAAATTCTAAAATGCACATCAAATAAGTCGATAAATTCTACAAATAATTACATTTGCATCAAAATACTTTAAATGATATCTATTAAACCCGAAATATTAGCCAAAGCAAATAATTGGCTCACAACTTTTTTTGATAAAGATACACAAGATAAAATAAAAGAACTTATTGCTACTAATCCTAAAGATTTAGAGGACCATTTCTATAAGAATCTTGAATTTGGGACTGGAGGAATGAGAGGTGTCATGGGAGTTGGAACAAATCGGATAAATAAATATACCTTAGGAAAAAATACACAAGGAATTAGCAACTATCTACATAAAATCTTTCTTAACGAGCAAATAAAAATTGTAATTGCTTATGATTGCAGACATAACAGTAAAGAATTCGCTCAAATTGTAGCTAATGTCTTTTCTGCAAATAATATTAAAGTATTTTTATTTGAAGATTTACGTCCTACACCAGAGCTTTCATTTGCACTGAAACATTTAAATTGTCATTGTGGTATTGTTTTAACAGCATCGCATAATCCACCTGAATATAATGGCTATAAGGTTTACTGGCAAGATGGAGGACAATTAGTTCCTCCTCAAGATTCAGAAATAATTAATGAAATTAATACTATCGATTATTCAGAAATTAAATTCAAATCAAAAGATGCACTAATACAAGTAATAGGAAAAGAAGTAGATGATGCCTTCATAGATGCAAGTATAAATAATGGGAGTTTTAGTACTTCACAAGAAGCAAAGAACAACTTAAAAATTGTATTTACTTCATTACATGGAACTTCAATCACGATTATTCCTGAAACCTTAAAACGTGCTGGATATTCAGACGTAAATATTGTTAGTGAACAAGCTGAACCAGATGGTGATTTCCCAACAGTAGTTTCTCCAAATCCCGAGGAGCCCGAAGCGTTAAAAATGGCTATTGAATTAGCTAACAACACTAATGCAGATATTGTAATTGGAACAGATCCTGATAGTGATCGTTTAGGAATTGCAGTTAGAGGTTTAAATAATGAATTAGTGATTCTAAATGGGAATCAATCTATGATTTTAATGACTCATTTTTTATTGAATCATTATAAAAATGTAGGATGTCTTACTCCTACTGATTTTATTGGAAGTACAATCGTTTCTACTCCTATGATGCTGAAACTTGCTTATGCGTTTAACGTAGAATGCAAAGTTGGGCTTACTGGCTTTAAATGGATTGCAAAAATGATTAAGGATTTCCCAGAACAGCATTTTGTTGGTGGTGGTGAAGAAAGTTTTGGTTTTATGGTCGGTGCATTTGTTCGTGATAAAGATGCGGTTACTTCTACATTATTAGCATGTGAAATTGCAGCTCAAGCCAAAGCCAAAGGTTATTCTGTTTATGAAACATTAATTCAATTATTCATAGAATATGGTTTTCATAAAGAACATTTAGTATCAATAACTAAGAAAGGAATTGAAGGAGCGAATGAAATAAAAAAAATGATGATTGATGCTAGAGAAAACCCATTAAAGAAGGTTAATGGAAGTAACGTGACTCGAATAGAAGATTATCAACTATCAATTGTAAAAAATTTAATTTCAGGTGAAGAAAGCAGTATAAATATTCCAAAATCTAATGTTCTTATTTATTACACTGAAGATGGTAGCAAAATTGCACTAAGACCTAGTGGCACAGAACCAAAAATTAAGTTTTATATTAGCGTAAACACAGAATTAGACAATATGTCTGATTTTCAAAAAACGGAGCGTCTTTTGAATGATAGAATTGATGCTATTTTAAAAGACATGAATCTTTAATGAACTATTTTAAACAAATTATTCGATTTGCAAAACCCTATAAAGGCTATGCAATTCTTAATATTATTTCTAACATTTTTTATGCTTTATTTTCTGGCTTATCATTTATGGTATTAATGCCTTTATTAAAAGTATTATTTGATAAAGACACTGAAAAAATATTAGAAGAGCCAACTTATAATGGATTTACACAAGCTGCTACATATTTTAATGATTATTTAAATTATCATATAAGCCAACTAGCTGATAATGATGCTTCCAAGGCTTTAACGCTTGTTATTATATTAATTCTTACCATTTTCTTTTTAAAAAATATATTTAACTACTTAGCTATGTATTTTATTACATTTCTAAGAAATGGCACTTTAAAAGATATTCGTAACGAGCTCTATGACAAAACAATAGAACTCCCACTTTCTTATTTTTCTGAAAAACGAAAAGGAGATATTATGGCAAGATTAGGAACAGATGTATTAGAAATTCAACACTCATTTTTATCTATTTTAGAATTACTATTTAGAGAGCCTTTAACAATAATATTCACAATTGTATTTATGCTTACAATTAGTGTTAAACTAACGCTATTTGTATTTATATTTATTCCAATCTCAGGAATTATTATTTCTTTAATAGGTAAAAGTTTAAAAAGAAAGTCTGATAAAGTCCAAAAGGAACAGGGCTATTTTTTATCACTGTTAGAAGAGTCGCTAGGTGGATTAAAAGTTATTAAAGGGTTTAATTTGGAAGCCATTTTTAATAAAAAATTCCAAGATTCAACTAAACGTTTCTTTCAATATTCAAACTCACTTCTTAACAGAACAAATCTAGCGAAACCAACAAGTGAATTTTTAGGCATAGGTGTTATTGGCGTTTTATTGTGGTTTGGAGGACGTATGGTATTAGTTGAAGAAACTCTTGGTGGTGAGCAATTTTTAACATTTATGGGTCTTGCTTATAATATTCTCACTCCTGCTAAAGCAATTAGCAAAGCAAGTTATAGTGTCAAAAAAGGGAATGCAGCGGCTGAACGTGTATTAGAAATATTAAATACAGAGTCTATACTCAAAGACAAGCCAAACGCAATAACTAAAACAACATTTGAAACGGTATTAGAATTAAAAAATATTTCCTTTAAGTATGAAGATGAATATGTTTTAAAAGATTTTTCAATACAACTTAAAAAAGGTGAAACCGTTGCTCTTGTTGGCCAATCAGGTAGTGGTAAATCTACTATTGCAAATTTGGTTACTCGTTTTTATGATATTAACCAAGGAAGTATTTCTATTGATGGTCAAGATATAAGAAATTTAACAAAACATTCATTACGAAACCTAATGGGATTAGTAACTCAGGATTCCATTTTGTTTAATGATACAATTAAAAATAATGTTTTGCTTGGTAAAGAAGACGCTTCTAATGAAGACATTATAGAAGCACTAAAAATTGCTAATGCTTGGGAATTTGTAAAAGAGCTACCTAATGGTATTGACTCCAATATTGGTGATTCTGGAAACAAACTATCAGGTGGTCAAAAGCAACGCTTAAGTATAGCTAGAGCTGTATTAAAAAATCCACCAATAATGGTGTTAGATGAAGCAACTTCTGCTTTAGATACAGAAAGTGAACGTTTGGTTCAAGTTGCTTTAGAGAATATGATGAAAAACAGGACATCCATTGTCATCGCTCACAGATTATCTACAATTCAAAATGCTGATACTATAATAGTGATGCAAAAAGGCAAAATTGTTGAACAAGGTAAGCACCAAGAGTTATTGAGCAAAAATGGTATTTATAGCAACTTAGTAAAAATGCAAACGCTAAATTAAAAGTAAAAAGCTAACTATATAAAACAAGAAAAGGATGATATTTGGGATCATCCTTCTCTTTTTTGTCATCACATTTGGGGAAATGATAACAAATAGCCGGTTAAGTTGGTGTAAATCTAAATTAAAAAGTTGTACAAACCAAATAAAAAATGCTTTTTATCGTGTTTTCTTGCATTTAATCGATGTTATTGAATGCAAAATGCTGTTTATCAGTTATTTAATAAAAATAACAACTACAACTAAATAATTAATAATTTTTGTTGGCATTAAACTTTTTATAACTTAACACGTCTAAGGATAAAACTATCCATTTTTGGTAAAAGAAGAAGAACAATTAGTCACTGAACTCCAAGGTACATCTACAAGAGAAAATGCCTTTAGAGAACTTATGTCGTTATACAAAGAGCGATTATATTGGCATATACGTAAAATTGTAATTTCTCATGATGATAGTGATGATGTGCTTCAAAACACATTTATTAAAGTTTATAAAAACATTGATAAATTTAAAGGTGATAGTAAATTGTACTCTTGGATGTATCGTATTGCAACTAACGAATCTATTACACATTTAAACAAAAATGCAAAGAGACAACACACGTCAAGTGAAGAGATGCAAACAAATGCCATAAATAATTTAACGTCTGATGTTTATTTTGAAGGTGATGAAATACAGTTAAAACTGCAAAAAGCCATTGCTACATTACCACAAAAACAACAACTTGTATTTAATATGAAATATTTTGAAGATATTAAATACAAAGAAATGTCAGAAATATTAGAAACTAGTGAAGGAGCACTAAAAGCTTCCTATCATATAGCTGTTAAAAAAATTGAAAGCTATTTAACACAAGATTAAACCTTTTACATTAAATTGTGTCTAATAATAAAATGAGTGATAAACTAAAACATATTAAACAAACTGGATTTACAACTCCTGACAATTATTTTAATAATTTGGAGGATCGTGTATTTGAAAAAATGAATGTAAAATCTGATCTTGATTCTATAATTAATTCAGGTTTTAATGTGCCTCAAGATTATTTCTCAACAGTTGAAGATTCTGTATTTAACAAACTAAACGTAGAGAAAGAAGAAGTAAAAGTAGTGCCGTTATTTTCTAAACGAAATCTGCTGTATTTTTCTGGAATTGCAGCATCTGTTATTCTTATGCTAAGTATTTTCATAAAGGAAACTGATACAATTTCAGAAGAATTAGATTATGACTTAGTCGCAGAATATATCATGGAGCAAAATGTAAATTCTTATGAAATTGCATCACTTTTAACAACAGAAGAATTAAATACAATAGATGGTGAAATTATGCTAGACGCCTTTAGTAATGATGATATGGAATTGTATTTAATAGACAATGCAAACCTCGAAGATATAATAGAACAGTAATTACTTATAAAAAATGAAAGTCGTGAATAAAAAAATACTCGTTCCTCTAATAGCTTTCCTATTATGCTTTAATGCTTTTGGACAAAAAGAGTACAGAAAAAATGACGATCGTATAAAGGCACAAAAAGTAGCTTTTATCACAGAACGTTTAAGCTTAACTGCTGAAGAAGCTCAAAATTTTTGGCCTATTTATAATGCTTTTGATGAAAAAGTTCATAAGCTTAGGAGAGAAGATATGCGAGATCTCAGAAAATCTATGAGTAATGAGGATTTATCTGAAAACGAAGCTCAAAAGATTTTGGATAAATTTATGGATTTGGAAGAAAGCATGCATCAAGCAAAAAAACAATTAGTTAAAGATCTTGGTAAAGCCATTCCTCCTCAAAAAATCATAGCTTTAAAATCTGCTGAAGATGCATTCAACAGAATGTTAGTAAACAGATTAAAACAACGAAGAGAAAAAATGCAAGAAATGAAAAAGAATAGAAATTAAAAAAAGAGGCTTATGCCTCTTTTTTTATTCTCTAAAAGTAAGTTTGCTAATCCTACCTTTTCCAGCTGCATAGGCAATACTATCATTTAAAAATCGAATGGTATAAAACCCTTCATCACTTAAATGTGTCCACGTGCTTCCAGCATCATTAGAATAATCTACACCATTAAAACCAAGAGCAACTAACTCCTTACCTTCTCTATTTGGTATGTATTGCACACAACTTCTATAACCTGGTTCTTGGTTTACTCCAACTAAATCCCAAGTTTTTCCACCATCATTTGTTCTAATTTTGTTAGCAGAATTATCCTCAGGTTTAGTATAATCACCTCCAATAGCAAAACCATTTAAGTCATCATAAAAATCAATGGAATACATTCCCGTTGTTCCTAAGCCTTGAATAATGGGAGTTTCAAAAACTTCCCAAGTATGTCCTTTATCAGGCGAATACATAACACGACTTGCGTTTCCTCCAGTAGCTATCCAAGTATGATCTCCAACAATTGCTATATTAGTATCGCTAGCTGCAAAGGCAGCTTCTCCATCTTTTGATTTTGGTAAATCTTTACAAGAAAGTTTATTCCACGTATTTCCGCCATCACGTGTAATTATAATACTGATACAATCATCGGTTGGGTCTCCCATGGCAATACCTTCTTGATCATTCCAAAAATCCATAGCATCATAAAAAGCTTTTGGATGATCTTCAGAATAAAATAATTTCATTCCAGACGTAGTGGTTTTAAACAAATAAGTAGGACTCGCAATACTAAGCATTAAGAAGTCTTCCTTAGTATGTGCTACTGCTCTAAAATTTATATCAATAGTATCAAATTTCGTTTTTGATATCTTCCATTCATTAGTTTCTGAATTCATCATGCCATAACTATTGTTATTTGCTGCGAATGCCAAATTATTGTCATCAAGAATGTCAATAGCTCTAATGTTTAAAATAGAATCTTGAAGTAATTGTTCAATCTCAATTTTTACAATCTTTCTAGGTACAAATGCGCTTTCTTTTTTCTCACAGGAAATGAATACTAAAATCAGTGCAGCAAAAAGTAATATTCTCATAAGTTTCAAATTTCTATAAAAATATAAAAGTAGTTGATTAAACCATTAAACGATTCAACAAATAAACTATTTAAGCCTATCTTTGCATGTTTATTTATTTTTATGAGACTACACAGAAACTTATGCTTTGCCACAATAGATGGGCTTATGCAAATATTTAATGATGGAGCATACGCTGATAAAGTGATTCAACAGCTTTTAAAACGTGATAAACGTTGGGGAAGTCGTGATAGAGCTTTTGTTGCTGAAACCACTTATGATATTGTACGTTGGAAACGCTTATACGCTGAAATTGCTGATGTTAAAGAACCTTATGACAGAGATAATTTATGGAGAATGTTTGCCGTTTGGGCAACCTTAAAAGGCATTAAATTACCAGATTGGAAATATTTTGAAAACACACCAACACGTAAAATTAAAGGTCGCTTTGATGAACTCTCTAAAGATAGAAAATACAGAGAGTCTATTCCAGATTGGATGGATGAAGTTGGTATAAAAGAACTTGGTGAAGCCAAGTGGACCAAAGAAATAGCTAAACAAAATGAGCGAGCAGAAGTAATTTTACGAGTAAACACATTAAAAACTAACAAAAAAGATTTGCAATTAAAACTGCAATCTGAAAATATTGAAACTGAGTTTTTACCTAATCATCCTTCTGCATTAAAACTTAAAGAACGTGCTAACGTTTTTGTAACTGATGCTTTTAAAAACGGGTGGTTTGAAGTTCAAGATGCATCATCTCAATTAGTTGCTGCATTTTTAGATGTAAAACCAGGTATGAAAGTTGTAGATACTTGTGCAGGAGCTGGAGGTAAAACATTGCATTTGGCTTCTTTAATGGAAAACAAAGGACAGCTTATTGCTATGGATATTTATGAAAGCAAACTTAAAAAGTTAAAAATTCGTGCAAGACGAAATGGCGTGCATAATGTAGACATGAAAGTTATAGACTCTACTAAGCCAATAAAGAAATTACACAATAAAGCAGATCGTGTATTAATAGATGCTCCTTGCTCTGGACTTGGAGTTTTGAGAAGAAATCCTGATGCCAAATGGAAATTGGAACCAGAGTTTTTAGATAGAATTCGAGGTGTACAATCTGATGTTTTAAATCAATACTCGAAGATTGTAAAACCTGGTGGAAAACTTGTTTATGCAACGTGTTCAGTATTACCTTCCGAAAATCAAGAACAAGTAGAAAAGTTTTTATCTTCAGATTTAGGAAAAGAATTTACATTAGTAAAGGATAAAAAAATATTTGCTCATGAATCTGGTTACGATGGCTTTTATATGGCGCTATTAGAAAGAAAATAATATGATATGAAACAATTTTACACTCTTATTTTTACGTTTATTGTAACTACTACGTTTGCATAAATTCCTTCAAATTATTATGATTTTGAAAATAGATTAACTGGCTTTACCTTAAAAACAGAATTGCGAGATATCATTACAAATGGTCACACAGCTAGAACTTATGATCAATTATATGATGGTAATTGAATATCTGGTTCTGAAGGATATATAGACACCCATTCAGGTGTAAATCTTGCTTAAGGAAATAACTATGAAAATGATGGTGCCATTTTAGATATGTATTCAGAAAACCCTTCTGGAATTGATTCTTATAATTATACACATGGTAATAATCAATGTGGCAATCAAAACGCAAAAGGAGATTGTTATAATTGAGAACATTTAGTACCACAGTTAAAAAACTAATACATAACTAAAATAAAAAAACCCTTCCCAAATAAATGGAAAGGGCTATTATATATCCTCAAATCAAAGGGTCTTCCCTAACAATAACTTATAGACCCATAACATAAGTTTAACCCTGGATTTCAACTTGATTCTCTACAATTTCTTTAATAGGTACAATTAATGTACCATTTAATATTTTTAACGTCATTGATAGGTCTCCTATTGCAATAATTTCACCTTCAATGCTTTTATATCTTATTTTCATCCCAATTTCATAAGTTCTTCTCGTATAATATGTTTTCAACAAATCTGAAATTACATCTTTTGAACCTAATCCCAATGCAAGTGCAAAAGCTCCCAGAAATGCGCCAAATATAAGTGTCATATTATTGGTGATAATATCTGTGTTGACTCCAGCCTGATTTAATGCAGTTATTGATATAATTGAAAGAAGAATAAAAAACACGAGTTGACTAATAATTTTTCCTCCTGACAATTCAAAAGATTTAAAGAAAGAATGAATTGCTTTTTTTACAAAATTGGCAATAAACAATCCTATCACAAAAATAGCAGCAGCACTTAGCAGTTGTGGTAAATAACTAATAAGATTACCTATTTCTTCTGAAATAATAGTTAATCCCATCATTTCTGACACAATAATCACCAGCATAAGTAGTAAAGCCCATTTAACAAACTTCAATAAAACCTGTATAAGATTAATATTAAGCTTTTTGCCTTCAAAAATTTCAATATCGTTTAGTTTTTTACTAAGTTCTTCAAGCTTAATTAATTTTAAAGTTTTCTTTAAAATTAGCAATATTAGTTTTATAAAAAACCATCCAAAAAGAAGAACTAATAACGCCTTCGCAATATTAATTCCGACTGTTGAAAAATTCTGTATAGCTAAATCTTTATAATTCGTTAGGGTTTCCATAATTACTCAATAGATGTTTCTATTTACTTTTTTCGTTCTTTAATAGTTCTTTCAATAACGCTACCTACATTTAAAGAAAATAAACTAGCCAATTCCATTAAAAGCTTAGCCGCAGCAATATCTTTCATCACTTTCGACTTAAGTTCTGCAGGAACATCCTTTAACGGTTGGTTTATATGTTTAAATGGATTATTCTCCATGGTAGCCATCATTATATACGTTTACTAACTTTTCTTTAGCTCGCTTGAGCCTCATTTTTACCGCACTTTCACCAATACCCAAAACTCCTGTTAAGTCTTTAATACTTAAAGAATCTTGATATTTAAGCAGTAGAATCATTTTCTCTTCTGGAGAAATTTTTTCCAATGCTTCCTTTAATTTTTCTACTTTTAAATTACGAATACTATCATCATTGTCATGATGATCATAGTAATCATCTTTTAAATTACCTGCATCAACTGACTGTTTCTCAATCTTTTTTGCAGTACTTCTATTTACATAATTTACACAATGATTATATGTAAAAGCATATAACCATGTTGAAAATTT
>Ga0316189_10000960_pt1 | contig 28655 bp, 21 predicted proteins | sample LowCovwburrow_MG_FD_204930 | JGI IMG/M metagenome (GOLD analysis project Ga0316189, IMG submission 204930) | Coastal sediment microbial communities from Maine, United States - Lowes Cove worm burrow | ecosystem: Environmental > Aquatic > Marine > Coastal > Sediment | place: USA: Maine...
TTCGAGGCGACCTGGCCGACCGACAACTAATTGAAGAACTGTTTAAAACCCATAAACCCGATCGAGTGGTTAATCTCGCGGCACAGGCTGGCGTGCGATATTCAATCGAAAACCCGATGGCCTATATCGATTCAAATCTGGTCGGTTTCGCTAATATTCTCGAAGGCTGTCGGCATAATAATATCGAGCATCTGGTATACGCATCCTCCAGCTCCGTCTATGGCAGTAACACCAAAATGCCGTTTTCGGAGCATGATGGCGTCAACCATCCGGTCAGCCTTTACGCGGCGACCAAAAAGGCCAACGAATTAATGGCGCATACCTATAGCCATCTATATCAACTGCCGACCACGGGCCTGCGATTCTTCACGGTTTATGGCCCCTGGGATAGACCGGATATGGCATTGCAAAAATTCGCCAAAGCCATCGTCAATAACGAACCAATAAAATTATTCAACTACGGCAATCACAGAAGAGACTTCACTTATATCGACGATATTGTCGAAGGCGTCATTCGAGTCCTCGACAAACCAGCTCAAGCCAACCCGGACTGGAGTGGTGAGCAGCCGGATCCAGCCAGCAGCTATGCGCCATGGCGGATTTATAATATCGGCAGTAATAATCCGGTCGAGTTAAAAGAGTATGTGGGCCAGCTGGAAAAAGCACTGGGCAAGACTACCAGGAAAGAATTATTGCCTTTGCAACCAGGTGACGTCCCGGATACCTATGCGGATGTTGAGGGGCTAATAGTGAATATGGGGTACAAGCCTGCGACCAATGTACAAGATGGTATAGAGAGATTTGTAGCCTGGTTTAGGAGTTATTATATAGTATGAAAAAAGTTGCAGTTATAGGATTGGGATATGTGGGGTTACCACTAGCATCACTTTGCGCCAAGCAGGGTTATCGAGTTATTGGGTATGAGACAAACGAGACTGTTGTCAGTAATTTGCAAAATGGGAATTGCCATATCAAAGATGACGTGGTCGAAGAATTACTAGGTCAGGCGGTAGCATCTGACAATTTTTTCCCAACTAGTGATGTCAATGAACTAGATGAATGCGTTATATACCTGATCTGTGTACCTACCCCTGTTGATGATAATCATGATCCGGATATAGAGCCGTTAGAAAGTGCGGTTAAACTGATTTCACCGTACCTAAAAAAAGGTGATCTCGTGGTGGTAGAGTCAACCGTGTTCCCCGGTACCTGCGAGCAAATCGTTGCACCTTTACTAGAGAGTATTTCAGGTTTAAGTTTAAAGCAGGATTTTTACCTGGCCCACTGTCCTGAAAGAGTAAACCCTGGAGACGCTTTCTGGAATTCTGGAAATATTCCGCGAGTGGTTGGTGCTACTTCACAGGCCGGTGTGGAGATGGCCGCAGAATTTTACGCCTCAATACTCGGTGGTGACATATTTGATGTCAGAGAAGTTAAAAAAAGTCTGGGTCCCAAATTTAGTCGAAATGACCGTGACCTTAAAGTGGCTCAGGTACCATTGGGTAGTGTCACAATGATGCGCTCAATACGTGATGCCGAGGCTGTCAAAGCGATGGAAAATACGGTCAGAGATGTCAATATCGCCTTTGTTAATGAACTGGCCAAAATTAGTGATGTGTTAGATCTGGACGTGGTCGATATCATCGATGGTATGGCTACCAAACCTTTTGGCAAAGGACCATTTTACCCTGGTGTTGGAGTAGGAGGGCATTGTATTGCTGTCGATCCCGAATGGTTAAAATCAGCTTCAAAAAAGGCGGGTTATATGCCAGAAATAATTAATCTGGCTAGATCCACTAACAATGGTATGCCAGGGTACACGGTGTCAGTTTTACAAGACCTGTTGAATGAGCGTGGATATCCGCTAAAAGGTACAAAAATAGCTGTACTGGGTGTTTCCTATAAGCGTGATGTAGATGATCCCAGAGAGTCACCATTCTATGAAATAAAAAATAGTCTGTTAAAGAAAGGTGCCACTCTCAATGTCTACGATAATTGGTATACATCAGAAAATACGGTTGATTCTCTTGCCGAGGCATTGAGTGATGCCAGGGCGGTTTTGATCGTTACGGAGCACACGGATATCATAAATACCTTAAAATCGATCGATTTATCTACCACTAATATAGAGGTTGTTGTTGATGGTAGAAATTGTCTCGAGGCAGAAACTGTTAACCGATGGGGCGTATTGTATCGTGGCATTGGACGTAGGGTTTAGAGTTCGTCAATTGTTCTCGATCTGACTGAAATTAATAACCGGAAGAGTTTAGATGTTTGAAGAAATTAGAGATAGAAAAATTCGATTAGGGCTTGTTGGATGTGGGCGAATATCCAAAAATCATTTTGGCTCGATCGAACAATATAGCGACGATATCGAGTTGGTTTCGATATGCGACACAGATAAAGCAGTGCTGGCCGATCATAAAGAGCGTTATGGTGTAGCGAGTTATACGAACATGGAAGAAATGCTATTAAAGGAAAACCCCGATGTTGTCAGTTTATGCACCCCTAGCGGTCAGCATCCAGAGCAAACTATTCTTGCTGCCAGTCATAAAGTAAACGTTATCACCGAAAAGCCAATGGCTACTCGTTGGAAAGATGGCGTCGATATGGTAAAAGCTTGTGACAAAGCGCGAGTCCGATTGTTTGTAGTCAAGCAAAATAGACGTAATACCACACTTCAATTACTTAAGAGGGCAGTCGACGAAGGTCGATTTGGTCGCATATATATGGTCAATCTCAATGTTTTCTGGACACGTCCTCAGGAATACTATGACATGGGAAAATGGCGTGGCACCTGGGAACTGGACGGTGGCGCCTTTATGAACCAGGCTAGTCATTATGTCGATCTAATCGACTGGATAATCGGACCGGTTGAGAAAATCCAGGCGATGACTGGAACCCTGGCTAGAGATATTGAAGTTGAAGATACTGGCGTATTGAATATTAAATGGCGTAACGGTGCCCTTGGCTCCATGAATGTCACTATGCTCGCATACCCCAAGAATTACGAAGGTTCGATTACTATATTGGGTGAAAAAGGAACCGTACGCATTGGTGGCATGGCGGTTAATGAAATCCAGACCTGGGATTTTGAAGATCAACGTGATTATGATGAAAACGTGCAACAGGCAAACTACGAAACTACTTCCGTCTACGGGTTTGGCCATCCTCTCTATTATAAGAACGTTATCGATGTTTTCCGTGGTGAAGCCGAGCAGGAAACTGATGGCCGCGAAGGATTAAGGTCGCTGGAAGTGATTATTGCTGCCTATCTTTCAGCAAGAGATGGAACCACGATACCCCTACCGCTGGAATATTAATTCTTAATGTCGGCCTTGCCTTATCGAGCCGATATCGACGCTTTAAGAGGGGTGTCGGTTTTATTGGTTGTTTTCTACCATGCTTTCCCCGATTTGATTCCAGGCGGGTTTATCGGAGTAGATGTTTTTTTTGTGATTTCAGGTTACCTGATAACTACGATAATTGTAACTTCTCTAAGCAATGATAACTTCTCGCTAAGAGAGTTTTACGCAAAAAGAATCAGGCGTTTATTTCCCGCGTTGTTAACAGTCTTGATTTTTGCGCTGGTTATTGGTTGGCTGATTCTGTTTCCGGATGAATACAAACAACTGGCTTACCATGTTCAGTATTCAGCTATTTATTGGTTGAATTTTATTTTGATAGGAGAAACAGGCTATTTCGATGTGGGAAGTATTTATAAACCACTGCTTCATTTGTGGACTCTCAGTGTGGAGGAACAATATTATATTGTTTGGCCATTGGTTTTATTATTGATTTTCAAACAACAATATCTGAAACCAATACAAATCATAGCTCTAGTCGCTTTAGTTTCCTTTGCTGCGAACATACACTTCATAGCCACCGACCAGGAAAGTGTGTATTTTCATACTGTTACCAGAATTTGGCAGCTGGCCTCAGGCTCAATATTAAGCTTATATTTAGTAGATAATTCACCTCCAGATCGAAAGCCGTTATTATTTACTGGTGTTTTAATAATTTTGCTTTCGGCATTAGTTATCGACGATTTAATGATGTACCCCGGCTGGCTTGCTGTTTTACCTACTATAGGTGCTGTGCTATTTATATATAGCAATACAAAGTATAAACAGTGGGGTGGGCTAGTAAGTATCGGTCTGGTTAGTTATCCGTTGTATCTTTGGCATTGGGTTATAATATCGTTTCTATATATTTATCTAGGTCGGTCTCCAAGTAATACTGCAGTAGTTATAGCCGTATTGCTGTCTGGTGTATTTGCCTATTTGACCTACAGGTTTATAGAGAAGTTAAGATATGTTAAGAGTGCCAGTGTCCCTATGGTAATGCTCTTTTCGATGGTTTTTTTAGGGCTTATAGGCACTTATATTAGCAGGCATGATGGGTTAGCTGATCGCGGCCACTTAAGCTACTTGGCCGATTTTCAGTTAGAGTTTAAGCGGACACCCATAACTGATGATACCTGTATTGAATATGCAAAAAGTATTTTAGCCGGTGAACTTCTATTCGACTATTGTCGAGCTGAGAATCTTGACAGGGAAAAGTTTATAGCAGTGATTGGCGACTCCCACGCGCATGTTATTTTTCCTGGTATTGCAGAACAGGCGTCCGAAAGAAACTATGGGACTATCTTACTTGCTAATAGTAGCTGTCCAACTTTAAAAGGTTTTTTATGGGGCAGGAACGAAACTGAAATTCCTCTTTGCCAAAAGAAAATCGATCAAATTTTGGCTATACTAAAAAAAGATCAAAAAGTAGAAAAAGTCTTAGTAGTAACAAGGGGCCCGGTTTATATTCATGGGGAAGTTGAGGGTGAATTTACGCGAGATAGCGTATTGAAAAGCTTGTCTGTTAAGAAAAATCCGCTACTTACATATGAAACTTATGCGACTGGGCTATCGAACACTTTAAGTATCCTGGAGGATATGGAGTCTGTTAAGAGTGCCTATTATTTTCTTGAAAATCCTGAGCTGGACTTTCTCCCTAAAGAAACAATAGTAAGGCCATTCGATAAGTGGGAGGTTAGCACTCAAGAAGCTACGATGGATAAGGAGTTGTATCTCTCCAGAATGGATGGGTATAGGCGTTCGGTGGAAAGGGTTGCTAAAAGCTTCCGATCAACGCGTATATTAGACCCAATGCCCTTCTTATGCCCGGAGAAGAAGTGTTTGTCGTTTAAAGCTGGAAATTTCTTATACGCCGATGATGATCACTTTTCAGTGTTCGGTTCAAAGTTTATAGCAAAAAAAATTAGTGGAGAGATCTTTGAAGATCGAACATAAATATTTCAAACATGAAACAGCGATTGTGGACGATGGTGCTCAAATAGGTGATGACTCCAGAGTGTGGCATTGGGTGCATGTATGCGGTGGGGCGACTGTTGGAGAAGGTGTTTCCCTGGGGCAGAATGTTTTTGTGGGTAATAAAGTGGTAATAGGCAATCAATGTAAGATTCAGAATAATGTCTCTATTTATGACAATGTGACATTAGAAGATGGTGTCTTCTGTGGCCCGAGTATGGTCTTCACTAATGTATACAATCCTCGTTCCTTAGTTGAGCGTAAAGATGAATATCGTAATACGTTAGTTAAAAAAGGAGCTACCCTTGGAGCTAACTGCACTATCGTGTGTGGTGTGACCATAGGAGAATATGCTTTCATAGGTGCAGGAGCAGTCGTTAATCAAGACGTAAAACCCTATGCACTGATGGTTGGCGTTCCAGCAAAGCAAATTGGTTGGATGAGTGAATATGGTGAGAGACTTGATTTAGCTCTTGCAGGGGATGGCGAAGCAACCTGCGAGCACACGGGTAGAGTGTATAAGCTTGAGAATAACCAACTGAAATAATTGAGTATCATATGCAATTTATCGATTTAGCAGCCCAACAATCCAGGATTCGCTCAAATATTGATGCGGCCATAAAAAAAGTTCTCGATCATGGGAAATACATTATGGGGCCAGAAGTTTTTGATCTGGAAGATAGGTTGGCTGACTATGTTGGCGTTAAGCACTGTATTAGCTGCGCCAACGGTACCGATGCTTTGCAACTGGTTTTGATGGCTAGAGGTATTGGTCCTGGTGATTTGGTTTTTGTGCCTTCGTTTACTTTTTTTGCCACAGCGGAAGTCATCGCATTAGTCGGTGCGCAAGCCGTATTCGTCGATATTGAAGAGGATACTTACAACCTCTGCCCACAAAAGTTAGAAGCCGAGATTTCACGCTACCAAGATTCTGATCTGGGGGTAGCCAAGGCAATAATAGCCGTGGATTTATTTGGTCAACCAGCTAATTACCCAGAAATTGAGCGGATTGCAAAGAGTAATAACCTCTATTTAATTGAAGATGGTGCACAGGGATTTGGTGGTGAATTAGAAGGTGAAATGGCCTGTAGTTTTGGTGATATCGCTACAACCAGTTTTTTCCCTGCCAAGCCGCTAGGCTGTTATGGTGACGGCGGTGCCATCTTTACCAATGATGATGATTTAGCGGTATTAATCAAATCAATCAGAATTCATGGTCAAGGAGTTGATAAGTACGACAATGTTCGTATCGGTTTAAACAGTCGTTTAGATACAATTCAAGCAGCTATCTTGGTCGAAAAATTTAAAGTGTTCCCTGAAGAAGTTGCCCTAAGAAACGAAGTCGCTAGTGCCTATAGCAAAGCTTTATCCGAGCAGTTTATTGTGCCCTTCGTGCCTGGTAGTTATCGGAGCTCATGGGCGCAATACACTGTTAGATCTAAATTAAGGCAAAGAGAATCAGTTTTGAATGAAATGAAGAATGCTGGCGTTCCTTCCGCCGTTTACTACCCAGCGGGTATTCATAAATCCGGCGCGTTTCAGCACCAGTCTTACGACTCGTCTCAACTGGCCGTTACAGAAAAATTACAGGCAGAAGTATTTAGCCTACCGATGCATCCATATTTAACAAACAAAGATATTGAGAAAATCATTGCAAGTATCTCTGAGTAAAACGGTGACTGAACTTAGAAAAGATGATGCTAAAAATGGTTAGTGAAAAAATTCTATCAAAACCACCCGTGCAGGTTTTCGCATTTTATGCGAAATTGGCGCTACTGTATAAAAAAGAATCGACAGTAATTGTTGCAACTGGATTTTTATATAGGCTTTTTACTATTCTGCTATTCGTACTGATAGTCAAAATATTTGTCCTCGTAATAAACCCTGCTTCTATGGAATCAATTTTGAAAAAGTTGTCGGCCATATCTTCATTTAGCGACGTAAGGGTAAATGAAAACTCTACTCTCATAATGCTGGCCATACTCCAGGTGTGTGTTGTGTTGCATTATTTGATAGGGAAAATAAACGTGAAATGTCTCATAGGTGTAAGAAAGGAAATTTCTTTAAGATTTACAGAACTACCCTTTGACTTGCACATCGGAAAGCGACGAACTATAGCGCTTGATGTCATCACTATTGGTTACGAGAATTTTTTAAAGATAATCGAAATAGGGCTGTTTTTTGTATTTATTATAGTAATGATAATTTCTATAAATTTAGTATTGGGGATATTTGTTGTTTTAGCAATCCCACTGTTTATTCTGGGAATCCTTTCAAAAAACCGCAATGATATGCTTTTGAGTAATAAATATGTCAAAAGTAAGGAGGATTTATATGGTATGAGTCTAGCCGAATATGAGGAGCCAATTAATAACTCGCAAATATTATTAGAACACACAAAGGGAACGACACTTTTTTCTCAAATGGTGGGAGGGTCAATCGTTGTTGTTATGATTTTGCTCCTATTTACCTTTGACCCTGAATTGAGTATTACTGGGATTTGGAGTCTGTTTCTCATATTTGGTGTCCGCTATTCCATTTCTTATGCTCAAGAGATTGGTGGAGTGGCCGGCAAGCTAATCTCTACTAGATTATTGTTGAAACCTGTTTTAGGGCTGTCGTTTAAAGATGTTGAAAGGATCGCTTCTGGACAATATGTATATGATAAAGAAGTGGTGAAAAAATGATCGTCGGTATCTTAAGGAAAAAATATGGACCATTGCGAAGATGGAAATCAATTAAGAAAATTTGGCCTTACTACTATCGTTTTAAAGAGATGGAGTTTAGATTAAAGCGTCTGGTTAGAGCTAGTTACCGGTCGACACTTTATCCTAAACGACCTGAAGATTATAAGAAATTTAACCTGATAGTTTACGTTGTGGTTCTATTGGTTCGATTGAAAAATGTACTATACGTCACGCCTCTCGTGTATATTTTTTCTGAGAGACATAAAACGCTGTTCCCAACTATGGATCTTATAGTTGTTTCGAATACATATCCGAAAAATGGGCGAGAAAAATATGGTGGCGAATTTATTAGGGCGAGAGTAGATTCCTATAAGGAAAAAGGCCTAAAAGTGTTGGTGATTGAGTTAACCAATGATCTTATTGTTACCCCAAGATATTGGAAAGAGGAAGGGGTTCTCTCCTTCCCATGTTCGTGTTGGAGAATTTTGCAAGGTAAATTAACAGGCTTTGGTGGGAGTTTCTTTTTTCATTCGCCTCGTATTGAATTAACAGAGAGTATTATAAACTTAAGTGATCGAGGGTTCGGCTGTACAGTTTTTTACCATGGCTTTGAGGTGAGGGATTTCCGTAGGCTTTGTTTCAATTATTCAATAGAGGACATGTCGAAACAATATTTTTATTTAAAAGATATTCACGATCAAAGAATGGCTTGTGCTCGAGTGTTGTGGGGAAACGTTAATATTGAAAAGGTAGTTGTATCAAACTATTTGAAGAAAATTGCTTTTGAAGATTTGCATTTAACGAAAGTGGAAAAACTACATGTAATTCCAAATTTCATAGATTCTGCTTATTTTTCTGTCGGTGGCCCATCATCATTGCTTAGGAAAAACATTTTGATGATAAGACCATTCACTGCGAATAACTATGCCGCAGATATTGCGATTAAGGCAATTTTAGAAATGGAGAAAGATAGACCGAAGGACTTTAGCGAACTCAGTTTTACCATAGTTGGGTTTGGCAGAAATTTCGCAGAGTTTACTGATATATTGAAAAGTTATCCTAACGTGGATTTAGTCGAAAAATACCAGTCTAAAGCAGAATTGAAAGAAAAATTTGAGCATCATGGGGTCTATCTTGCTCCTACCAGGTTCGATACTCAGGGAGTAACCATGTGTGAGGCTATGTCAGCAGGGTTAGTGCCGGTTGTTAATAATACAGGCGGTATATCTGAGTTTGCAAATACGCAAAGCGCCGTATTAGTCAAACCAAACTGCTATAAAAGTTTTGCGAAAGGAGTATGGGTGTTGGTTGATGATGAAGAAGCTTTTGCGAAAAAATCAAAAGAGGCCAGGAAAAGTATCCTCGAGATTTGCTCAGAGGGGAATACTATTGCAAGAGAACTGGGGTTAGTCAGTTGAGTAAAAAAGGAGTTAAGAAAGAAATTGTAATGGGTTTGGATATTGATGGGAGTTTAGAAAAATCCCTGATTAAGCAGAAGGTTGAAAATTACGTTTTATTTGGTGATAAGAGCATTTCTGAAAGTGTTGATTCTGCTAATATGAGCCAGGAGATCGATATTGCTAAAAAGTGGCACCGTTCGGGTTCTCTCATTTTAAGAAATGAAACTCAAATAAGGCAGTATCTAGATCTTTACCTTAGCAGATTTGATCTCACGCAAATTCAATTTCTTTTATATATTAATGGTGAAGTATCAATACCATTAATGCTCTATTTATTGAGAGTTTTACCAGGTGAATCTAGAGCTTTTATAGAAACAATACCACAAAAAATTAGTTCATTAGAATATGCCTTTTTTTCCCAGATCGGAGGCTATTTATTCAAAAACGAGGAGATAGAAGGGGACTTTTCCCGCCGATATATAGGCCCTATTTATGAGAGTTCTGAGGATTTGGCTTCGGTATCCCCATCGAGACAAGCCGACGAAAAAAAGAAACTTTTAATCGTAGGATATTTTTCGGGACCCTGCCGGACAGTAGGTGTCCAAAGGATAAACTACTGGCTCAACCATATTAAGGAAATCTCAAATAATGAATGGAGTGTAGAAGTAGCGACAGCTGTGAAATGGCAAAATGAAGAGAAATCTGTCCATCATATCCCGGATCATAATATATTCGGGCTTTTGAACTTGGACTCGAACGAAGATGAAATAGTAGTTGAAGGTTGGAAACGCGCTTATGCGGAAATCGAACAAGATCAGTCAAAACATGTAAGCACACTGGGATATTATTGGCGCTACGAGCTTGAGAAATATTTTGAACTAAATAGTGAATTGCAATATGACTCTGTAATCATAACAGGAAACCCATTTTCCTATTTCGATTTTGCGACTTTCGCTTATCTAAAATGGAATGCTGAGGTTTTTTTGGATTATCGAGACCCTTTCGCCAATAATCCCAGGTTTAACTACTCGACTGAATCTAGAGAATATGCCCGTTACATAGAGCAAGGCTACAACTTCCAGGCTAATCATTTGTTAACGGTCAATCAGGATTGTATTCCACTTACGGTTAACATTGAAGAGAAACCCATAACGATTATTGATAATGGGTTCGATGAAACGCTCTTGCCGCTAAAGAAAATTTCGGCAGTAAATGATGATAGTATACATTTCGTGCATGCTGGGGCAATTTATTACGATCGCCCGCCAGGGCCATTGATGGAGGCTATTGAACAGAAAGAATATAGATTTCACCATATAGGGAAGCTAGATGGCATTGAGGATAAATATCAGCAATTTGACTCATTTATTTACCATGGGGAGAATAGTTATCAGAAGACACTTGAAATTATTGGAACAGCGCATTGTGGCGTCGTGTTTGTTTCCAAAGCCGGCTTTGAAACACCCACTAAACTTTACGATTATATTGCGATGGGGCTCGACATATTGGTTTGTACTCTTGGGGAGATCAATAAGGGGGCGTTAGAAAGTGTATTGAGTGAGTGGCCGGGTGTTTACTGGTGCAAAAATAATAAAGAAAGTCTAAATAATTTTCTAGAAAGTTATAGACCCAAAACTTTTGACCGAAATTCAAAAAAGATACTTTTCAGTCGAAGGTGGTCAACTGAAAAATTGATAAAATGCATATCTGATGCATCGAAGACGATTGTTGAATACTAGAATGCAATCATCCGATTTTAATAATACATTTATAGGGCTAACATAATGACTAACTCTAATAGCTTTGGAAACAAATTTAAGAAGGCTATCGTTACTGGGGGGGCAGGCTTTGTTGGGAGCCACCTTGTTGAAGATCTTTTGCAAGAAGGGTTAAATGTTATCAGCCTGGACGACTACAGTGCTGGTAAGGAAGAAAACCTGGCACATCTGAGAGATATGTATCCTGATAAATTTCAGGAAGTGAAATGCGATGTCACAAATTATCAGCAATTAAGGGAGCATTTCTCAGGTGTCGATATTGTTTTTCATCAGGCGTGTTCCAAGATGACTATCTGCTTGAAAGATCCCAGGAGAGATTTAGCTATAAATGCTGAAGGAACATTCAATATGCTGGAGCTCTCTAAGGAGTTTGGTGTAAAAAAATTCGTACATGCTTCTACTGGATCTGTATATGGTAAAGCTCAGTACTACCCCACTGACGAAACTCATCCGTTAAATCCCGCTTCATATTATGGTGTTAGTAAGCTAGCTGGTGAAAAGTACGTTAGAGCTTTTTCTGATCTTTACGATCTAAATACCTCCATTTTACGTTATTACCATATTTACGGGTCCAGGCAGGAAAGTAGTGATGTAGGTGGCGTAGTTTCAATATTTGCGAGACGAGCATTAGAAGACAAGGAATTGATAATTTATGGCGACGGCAGTCAGGTAAGAAGCTTTACCTTTGTTAAAGACGTAGTGAATATAAACAAAATTGTAGCAGTCTCAGAAGGAACAAAAGGCGAAGCTTATAATTGTGCCTCTGGAATTAGCGTGACGATAAAACAACTAGCAGAAAAAGTATTGCAATCGCTAGGGAAGGAGCATCTACCTATTGTCTACAAGGATTGGAAAATTGGCGATATAAAGGAGTTTAATGTATCGAATAAGAAGATACATGATCTGGGATTTAATTTTAAATATTTAAATTTCGATGAGGGGTTGGATGAAACTCTATCCTGGAGTAAGAGTTGGTACGAAAACACGGATAAGAGATAGGTATGTACGAGGACAAGACAATTGGAGTCATAATTCCTGCATTTAATGAGGAGCTTTTGCTTCCCCGTACTCTGGAATCAATGCCTGACTTTGTAGACCAGATTATTGTGGTCAATGATTGTAGTAAGGATAGAACGGCTGAACTGGCCGACCAGTTCAGTCAAAAAGATGCGCGGATTCAGGTAATTCATCACGATGTGAATAAAGGGCTTGGTCAGTCACTAATTGACGGTTACCTTTTGTCGCTGGAACTAAAAATTGATGTTATCGCTATAATGGCAGGTGATAACCAAATGTCGCCTGCAGATCTACCGCGGGTAATAGGTCCTGTGGCCCGCGGAGAAGTCGATTATGTAAAAGGGAATCGATTATTACGAGACGATGTTATTTTTCGAATGCCTCGTCACAGGTATCTAGGGAATGCGGCACTGACACTATTAACTAAATTTGCTACAGGCTATTGGCGAATTATAGATCCACAATGTGGCTACACGGCTATTTCTCGTAACGCGTTAGCGCAGATACCGATTAGCGAGATGATTAAAGGTTATGGATATAATGCGCATATACTCAATATGCTTAATCTTAATAATCTGAAAGTAAAAGATGTAGAAGTCGAGCCCGTTTATGGTGACGAGCAGAGCAAAATCAAGCTGCGTAGTTACATCCCCACCGTGAGTAAACTGCTATTACGATTATTTTTTAAACGTATGATACATAAATATCTGGTGCGTGAATTTCACCCGTTAGTTTTTATTTACATGTTCAGTTTTGTTAACGGGGTATTTGTTGCTACTCCGCTATTTTTCAGGGTTGTTTATAAATATATTAGTTTGGGATACTTACCGCAGACTTCATTAATATTGTTTTCATTTTCTTTTACAATGGCTTTTTTTGGATTATTTTTTGCTATGTGGATGGACATGGAAGATAACCGAAGATTGTCTGCAGATCCTGATACTGGAACGAGGGCTTAGGTATTTAAAATGCGTTTAATCATATTTTTCCTATATCCTATTATTGCATCTAAATACTATCAAATCTCCACGCCAAAAATAGTAGTGACTACATGACTATCGAAAAAGAAAATAGCATTATTCAGCAGCAAGAGCGATATGATCGAGAGGCAGTTGAATATAGCCAGCACCATGGAGATGAGTTTAGTCAAGCTTACAGACGCAGGTTCTATCGTGATCGATTATTTGATTTTGATATGAAGGGACTGAGGGTGCTTGATGCAATGGGAGGTCCTGGCGTGGAAACAGAATATTTAATTCATAAAGGTGCTAATGTAATAGGTTTAGATATTTCATCAAATAATGCTCGATTATATAATGCTATCTGGGATCGAAAATGCGTCGTGAGCAGTATTCATAAAACTGATTTTCCAGATGGCTGTTTTGATCTAGTTTACATTTGTGGAGGTCTACATCATGTATTACCTCTTCTTGATGAGGTTATGAAAGAGGTACATCGGTTGATAGCGCCTGGTGGGCATTTTATTTTTGTTGAACCAAATGCAGATGATTATATGAATGTTCTACGTAATCAATGGTATAAGAAAGATAAGAGATTCGATGACAATGAAGAAGCTATTTCATATCGAAAAATGTTGATTCCATATCTTGATCTCGGCTTTAGAGAAGAGATGTTTTTCACCGCCGGAAATATTGCTTATCTAACTATTAGTCAGTCTATGGTGTTAGGAATACCAAAAGGTATAAAGCGTTTATTATATAGGCCGTTATGCCTCTTAGAACTTGCCCTTAATTATCTGCCTTTTATGCCAAAGTTATTTTTTGGTGCGCGATGGATAAAAATTGACAACAGAAATTAAATTGTAGGCATCTCTCTTTTATAAATTCAGGAATGGGTCTTTGATTAATAGGGGAAAATTAACTATCGACCTAATGTGGAATTATTCGAGTCTTGTAGTCCTGGCTGCGAGCGGGATTCTCATTAATGTGGTTATTGCGGCGTCATATGGTAGCTCTGCCTTAGGCGTTTTCAATCAAGTTTATGCGGTTTATATCATGGCATCACAGTTTGCCGTGGGTGGTCTGCATTTCTCGTCTCTTAAATATACTGCGGAGCATGAAGGGCAGCTCGAACTCCAGGGACGAATATTTTACTCGGCATTGTTTATGGCCTTTATTGCCGGAATGGGTGTGTCACTGCTGACTTATTGGTCTTCCGATTTAATTGCTGGTGCATTAAATAGCGCAGAAGTTGGTAAGGGGTTACTGCTAGCTGCACCCGCTTTGGCATTCTTCTCCATAAACAAAGTGTTGTTGGCAACCCTTAATGGCTTGCGTTGGATGCGAGCGTTCGCAATTGGTCAGGCACTTAGGTACCTCTTAATGATTGGCTATGTGATATGGGCTGCAATAAGTGAAGCCCCGGTTTACTTACTGGCGGGTAGTTTTTTATTTTCCGAGTTATTATTGTCAATACTTTTACTTATTATGATATCCCCTCGATTCCTTCCCCAGCATTTTACAATTGATTGGGAATGGGTAGTTAGACATGCCATGTTTGGATTTAAGGCGTTTTTTAGTGGGGTGTTTGTCGAAGTAAACTCCCGTGTTGATATTTTTATGCTCGGTTTTTTTATGAATGATAGAGTTGTTGGTTTATATTCCTTTGCCGCGATGCTTGCGGAAGGTTTTTATCACCTGCTTGTGGTAGTGCGTAATATTCTGAATCCTATGCTAGTACAGTTGATTGCGGGGCGAAAACTTGAGGAATTGCGATTTTTGGTAGGAAAGACGCAGCGTATAGTTTATCCAGGTATGTTGCTCGTTGCTTTAGTTATTATCGGGTTGTTTTTACCAGCGATTGAGCTTTTTCCTAATGGAGATGAGTTTAGAGACAGTTTTCCTGTCTTGATCATATTGACTACTGGGTTCTGGCTGATCGCGGGGTTCATACCATTTGATACCATTCTTACACAAGCGGGTTATCCTGGCAGGCAGTCTGGAATGAATGCCTTTGGCATGAGTTCAAACCTGATTCTAAACGCGATCCTCATTCCGGAATTTGGTGCGATCGGGGCAGCGATAGCGACAGCAGGGTCATTTATTCTAGCGACTATTTATTTGAATGTGTTAGTACATAGGCGGCTAGGTTTCACTTTGTGTTGTTTGCTATCCAAAAAGAGGTTGTCTTAAATGTGTGGAATATTTGGTGTCATGGTTTCACCTGGCTGTGAAACACATCCAGAAAAATTAGCTTCGATATTAAAGAGCCTGTTTCTTCTTTCGGAGTCACGGGGCAAAGAAGCTTCTGGTATTGCATTAAACGACAATGGCACTGTTCGTATGCTGAAGAGCGGATTGCCAGCGTCGAAATTGGTGGTATCGGATGAGTACCTGAATGTATTAACTCCTTTAATAAATCGTGATGCTATTGAAATCAAGACTCCTATTACGATTATCGGTCATTCGAGGCTAATGACTAATGGTAAAAATAGCCTTAATGCGAATAATCAACCTGTTAACCGAGACGGCTTAGTTGCCGTTCACAATGGGATCATTGTCAATGATGATGCTATTTGGGGTGGTTTAGGCAGTAGTGGGAAACCAGAACTCGACACAGAAGCGTTCGTAGCGTTAGTTGCAGCCTATGAAGCAATAGGGGAAGCCCGTGATGTGGCAGTTGGACATGCGTTTCAAGCCGTAGAAGGCAATGCGTCAGTGCTATTGACTGCTCCCGGTGGTCAGTCAGATCTTTGCGCAGCTACTAATAATGGCTCTTTGTATGGGTGGTTCAATGAAGCCCTGGGTTTATTAGTGTTTGCTTCAGAGAGATATATATTAACCCAGGTCCTCCTTCAATATGTGCCTGATAAGGAGGCGGCTGTAAATATATTTCATGTTCGACCGGGTTCAGGCATCTGTGTCTCAGCAATAGATCTGGATATCAAAAGGTTTGAATGGCCAGCTGGCATAGTGTCTGTTTCGAAAGTACCCCCAGCAGTTGTATTTCAACAAAATGTGGATGTTATTGATTATTCTCGAAGAGATTATCCTGATCCAGATTCGATCAAGCGATGCACCAGGTGTGTTTTGCCCGAAACTTTCCCTCATATTAAATTTGATGAGGAGGGTGTCTGTAATCTTTGCTTAAAGCATGAGAAAGCAAAGCATAAGAGTCTGGACATATTGATGGCTCAGATTGAGCCTTATCGAAGTGTTGACGGTAGTGCGGACTGCCTCGTTGGTTTGAGTGGAGGTAGGGATAGTTGCTTCGGTTTGCATGTTGTGAAAAATGTACTGAAAATGAATCCTATTGCGTACACCTATGATTGGGGATTGGTAACCGACTCCGCTCGACGTAATATTTCTCGCATGTGCGGTAAATTGGGCGTCGAACATATATTGATATCCGCAGACATTCCCAAGAAACGCTCAAATGTGAGGAAGAATATCCAAGCCTGGTTAAAGCGACCATCGCTTTGTATGATTCCGATTTTTATGGCTGGTGATAAACAGTTTTACTATTATGCTCATAAACTGCGTCAGCAAACGGGTGTAAAGTTGTTTATGTTTGGTGCTGGGAATGTACTCGAGCGGACGGACTTTAAGACTGGGTTTTGTGGTCTCAAGGGGAATTCGGGGCAAGGTGTTCTTACTCAACTCTCCAAGATCAGTAAGTTTCGGTTGGCAGCTTGTTACGCATTAGAGTTTTTGCGTAACCCTCGATATATAAATTCCTCTTTAATGGATTCCCTCTGGGCTTTCTACTCTAGTTATATACTAACTGACGACTATTTTTATCTTTATCATTACTATCCATGGATAGAGCAAGAAGTAGAAGAAACTCTACGGCAAGAGTATGGATGGGAGGGCGCTTCCGACACTTCCACCACCTGGCGTGTTGGCGATGGAACTGCAGCTTTTTACAACTATATTTACTACGTAGTGGCTGGGTTTACTGAACATGATACATTTCGATCGAATCAAATTAGAGAAGGCATGATGAGTAGAGAAGAGGCTATGGAAAGAGTTAAGTCTGACAATAAGCCTCGATGGGAGTCACTGGAGCACTATGCCAAAACAATTGGGTTTAACCTCGACGAAGCTTTATTGACCATTCACGGGATGCCAAAACTTTACAAGTGAAGCACCTGCTACAATTATTCCAGTTTATGTTCCAGCGCCTATTTTATATTGTGAATTGCTCGTATAACCTGAGAGAGAATGCTTTTGTATGAATCTGGAATGGCTAATTGGTGAAACAGACCCCTATTATTTAGTGGGTATTGTCGTATTTGTAAGTCTTTTGTTTTTACCAATCGGTAAGCAGAGAGCACAGATAATATTTACAAATTTAATGGTAGTTTGTCTTTTTGTATTCTTCGTCAATGAAAATATTTCTGGATGGGGGGGCGAAAATAAAGGTACTTTTAGGATTAAGGGACTTTCAGACAATAGTCTCGAAACGCTAGTAAAAAATTCACCCAATAAAAAAATTCTAAATGATGCTTCGATTTATTGGTGTTTAAAATCTTATATTGAAAACAGCCATGTTTATATAGAAGAAAATACACCAGTTAGCACTATGTATCTTTATTCGTTAAGTAAAGTTAAGTTGTTGGAGAAAGGTTATTCTCTTTCCAATAATGAAATGTATGAACGGATTGGAATTTGTAGCGCGTATTCAATTTTTCTACACAATAATAGTAAGAAGTTAGTTCTTATGAAAGTCAGCGAAAACGTGCCACTGGGAAGTTAATGTATCAATCTACAATTTATACCTGTTTCTTCGTAATAGGCTGGAGCTACCTTCGGATTTTTATCAGGGACGATAAGTTGCTTTGTTTTGCCATGGCATTTATTACCGGCAGTTTATTAGTGGCGATTTTTAATTTGGTAATCATTGCGTTAAATGTTTATTCCACTTCGATTTTACTTCTGGGGTTTTCGGCCTTCCAAGTAGGAAGCATTATCAAAATCAAGAAGCTTGGGTTAAAAGGGGATGAGTTTGTTCAGCTAGTCATTTCTATCACTAGTTTTTTTTGTATTTCCTTCATTTTAGTCACTTTCAATTTCTCACAGTTAAGCTTTGATTCATTTAAATTAATAATGCTTGGTCAGGCATGGTCGGTGAATGGGGGTATAAGCCACGAATTAGGTGCATATCTAGGATCCTGGGGTGCTTTCCTGCCATTGATTCATTCTTTGGCTCCAGCATTTAATCTCGATTATCTTAGCGCATTCCAACCAATATTTGCGATCAGTGGTGTGCTCGTATGGTTGCTTCTTATCGATAGGATGCTTAAACAAGACCAGGGTGGTTTATTTAAGAGGTATTTAATTGCTTTAGGATTTGTTTCTGTTTTATTAAGTTCATATTTTTTTGGGTTCCAGTTTTTTTACATCCATAACAGTATGACGACCAGTATATTCCTTGTTCTCATGGTTGTTTCATGGTGGTTGTATAGCAAGGATAAGGAAAATAAGTATTTATATATTTGTATTTTTTCAATTGTTGGGTTTCTAATTCAGAGAACCGAAACACCATTGGTGATTGCTGTGTTTTTGGTATCGGCACTTAGTATATCTTCTCAATCTTCCAAAACAGAATATAATGTGGTTTACGGTATCTCGGGAATTGTATGCCTTTGGTATCTATTTTTAGTGATGCAGCTAGACGGGCAAAGCGATATTTTGTCATGGGAAAAAGCTGTTGTTCTGGTGCTTCCGATTATTTTTTATTCTCTGATTTTACGATTTTCGGAAAAGTCTGAATATATAAGGGAAAGGTATCTTCCTTTATTACCCTATTTTATGTTGAGCACAGCGATTGTTCTGTTGTTGGTGTTGTTCATCTATGATTTTGAACACATGATGAAAAGTTCTAACTCTGTGTTTGGGAATTTGTTCGCTACGGGGAAATGGCAAAGCTATTGGTACTTTGTTGTATTTGCCTTGGCGATGTCTCTTTTATACAAAAATATAAAAAATGAGTCGTACTGGACAATATTTATTTGTACCTACGTGATTCTAATAATAGCAATATCGATCGCTAGAATACCTTATAGAATAGGTTGGGGTGATTCGGCTAATAGAATGTTTACGCATCTGGCTCCAATAATTACAACTTACCTGCTGTTGAAAATTGGTACTAGTCAGCTTCGGTTTCTAGAAGATGCCAAGTTCAAAAAAATGCAGTTCATAAAGAAAATTGTATTTACAATTTTCTTAACTAGTGGTGCATTTATTTTGTTTTTTGTGGGCTCGATGAATATCCCTAATATACTTGAAGATTCAAAGATTCTGTCGCAGCCTGGATGGAGGTCAGGTTACGAATTGAATAAAATTTACGACAGTGATTCCAAAGTAAATTATGCGTCACCATTTAAGACTGGAGAGATAGAAATTGTTTTTCAATTAAATGACCAAATTCAGTCAGGAATAATGACTATAGAAGAATACTCGGAAAAATTGAAGATAATCGACTGGGAAATCTCTACCTCAATCGATGGTATTTCTTGGCAAAAGGCCTATGCGAATTTATCCGATCCTAAATTGTATGAATTTGACAATCGAAGATACTGTGTCGTGATTAATTCAAATGATGAATACCAATATGTCCGAATACAATTTAGGAAGGGTCTAGGGCAAAACCGGTTTCTTTTACGACATTTGTCTCTTGTTGCGGCAGATGGAATAGGTTCTTCAGCACTTTCTGGCCTAAGTTTGCTTGCCTCAAAGTTACAAAATCGCTGTTTAGAATACTAATTAATTCATGAGAAAAGCAATACATTTAACCAGTGTTCATCCTAGAGACGATATTAGGATTTATTTCAAGCAGTGCATATCTCTTGAGGAAGCCGGATATGAGGTTAACCTCATTGTTGCCGATGGAAAAGGCAATGACTTTAAAAATATTATAAATATATTTGATGTGGGGAAACCATCGTGTTCACGATTATTCAGGATGACAATGACAACCTTTAAAATTTTATTGTTGGCCATGAAAATGGATGGTGACGTCTATCATTTCCATGACCCAGAATTGATGCTGGCAGGACTGGCGTTAAAGCTGAAGGGGAAAAAGGTCTTGTATGATGTCCATGAGGATCTTCCTAGACAGGTGCTCTCTAAAGTATGGATAAAACCTTTATTCCGAAGAATGGTATCGATGTTAGTAGAAAAGTTTGAAAACTTCAGCGCTAGTTGTTTTGATGGTGTTGTTTGTGCTACCCCACATATATTGAGACGGTTTGAATCGATAAACGAAAAATCGATTAATGTTAATAATTTCCCGAGGGTTGAGGAAATTAGTTTAGCACCATCGTGGGGTCAACGAGAAAATGAAATATGCTATATTGGTGGGATTAGTGAAAACAGGGGGATTAGAGAGTTAGTATCTGTCATGGAAAATGTCGATGCCCCGCTAAACTTGCTGGGACAATTCCAGAATATCTCCTTACGCGAGGAGCTGATAAGTAAACCTGGCTGGGCAAAGGTGCGTGAATATGGGCAAGTTAGTAGAGATGTTGTAGTGCAAGTGCTTTCCCTCTCTAAAGTTGGGATAGTGATATTGAAACCTATTAGTAACTATATCGATTCGCTCCCAATTAAAATGTTTGAGTATATGCTGGCAGGTGTCCCAGTGGTGGCTTCAAATTTTCCTGTATGGGAGAGTATAATTTCTGAACACGAATGTGGAATATGTATTGACCCACAAGACATATCGGGGATATCTCATGCGATTAATTTGTTGCTAGAGGATCAGAACAAAGCAAAAAAAATGGGCGAAAATGGTAGAAATGCCGTAATCGAAAAATTTAACTGGAAGTGCGAAAGCGCTAAATTAGTAGAGTTGTATAAGAGTGTAATATGAAGATTGTAACGGTTTTAGGTGCCAGGCCTCAGTTTATAAAGGCTGCTGCCGTTAGTAGGGTGATTGGTCAATATTCAGGTATTGAAGAAATAATTGTCCACACTGGCCAGCATCACGATGCTAATATGAGTGACATTTTCTTTGAGCAAATGTCAGTGCCAAAGCCAGACTACCAACTAGAGATAGCCGGCTTAAATCACGGTGCTATGACTGGAAGGATGCTTGAGGAAGTCGAGGATATTCTTGTAAATGAGAAGCCCGACGCTGTAATGGTTTATGGTGATACGAACACGACCCTCGCCGGTGCTCTGGCAGCATCCAAGCTGCATATTCCCATAGCTCACGTTGAATCTGGGCTTAGAAGTTATAATATGCGTATGCCTGAAGAAGTAAATCGTGTTTTAACAGATAGGATAAGTTCGATTTTATTTTGCCCTACCGAAAATGCAGTCCAAAATTTAATAGCTGAGGGTTATGAGAAATTGGATGGCAAAATTATTGAGTCTGGTGACGTAATGTTAGATGCCGCAATGTTTTATGCTGATAGTGCCGTTGTGCCATCTTTTTATTCAGGTTTAGATGTTGATGATGAGTATATTTTGGTTACAGTTCACCGTGCAGAAAATACTGATAATCCAGAAAAGCTGAACTCTATTATGGAGTCACTCTGCGAATTAGCTCAAAACAGAAGTATCATATTTCCAGTGCATCCGCGAACTCGACAAAAAATAGGTGAATATATTGATAGGCCCGGTATAAATTTTGTTGATCCAGTTGGATACATGGAGATGATATGGCTGATGAAAAATTCAGGTATTATCATTACAGACAGTGGCGGCTTGCAAAAGGAAGCATTTTTCTTCGAAAAGCCTTGTATTACCCTGCGAGAAGAAACCGAATGGGTAGAGTTGGTGGATTGTGGTGCAAACATTATAGCGGGGACTTCCAGGGAAAATATAATATCGGCTTACAATGACTTGATAGGAAAAGATATTCCGATTTCGACTCCGTTGTATGGCTCTGGTAATGCATCTAATGTTGTAGTGGAATCCTTGCTCTCTATTTAAAAGTACTTTTTACTTTGTTACTAAATGTTTCTGGAAGCATAATCTCCCTATTTTTAGTAGTGCTCAAAAAACCGTTTATTGTGGTTCGTACCACTGAATAATTTTTTAACATGAAATTTATTGTTTATTCTCAGTTTGCCGGAGGGGATCAGTATGGCATGGTGCATGGGACCTATTGCCTTGCGAGGGAATGGGTAAAGGCTGGCGATAAAGTTGTCATTGTCTCGGCATCATTCTCTCATACCCGGCATACCCAGCCTGCGGTTGGTTTGTCACTTTTTAAGAAGGAAATGTACTCGGGTATTACTTATGTCTGGATTAAAACCTTTAAGCATAAACCGAATAATTTGGTTATGAGGTTGGTCAATATTTTCGTTTATACATTTCTCTCAATGCTATATGCCAGTTTTCAAAAAAAATGTTACAACTCCACTGTTGTTTGCTCGTCGCACCATCCCTTTGCAATATTTCCTTCGTTAATTTCAGTGCTAAAGAACCGGGCGAGACTCGTTTATGAGATTAGGGATCTTTGGCCCCTGTCACTGCTACATTTAGCCGGCTTGTCTAAATATAACCCGTTATATTTAGTGATGATCTGGTGTGAACGATTCGCTATAAAAAGATCGGATATGGTCGTTTCAGTGCTTGAGGGAGTGGATAAGTATTTAGAGACGTTGGGTTTAGAAAAGCCGGTTGTTTATATACCCAATGGTATCTCGGAAAGTAATAGCAACGAGTCGAATTTTAAAAGCTGCTTTAAAGATCGTATTAATTCAGATAAAGCTCGAGGGGATTTGATTGTCGGTTATACAGGATCCTTTGGTTACGCGAACCGACTTGATGAAATTTTACAATCTGTTTTCGATTTATCAGACTGCGCAATCAGCTTTTATCTGGTCGGTTCAGGTGCGCAGCAAGACGAGTTAGTAGCAAAAATAGGCGCATTTGGCTTACAGAATAAAGTACATATTTTGCCAGAAATGAATCGGGCTGGTGTTAGGGAGTTTTTGGAGCTGACTGATGTTGGATACCTCGGTTATCTTGACTCGCCACTTTATGAGTACGGCATTAGTCCCACGAAAATAAATGACTACCTTAGTGCTGGATTGTTAGTATTATTTCTAACAGATATTTCAATTGGGGAACTGAATAACTGTTCGTCAATTGTTCAATGCAGAGATTCAAACGAATTGAAAGACAAGCTCATTTATTTGGCGGAACACAAAAATGAGATATCTGATAAGGGAGCGGAAGGAGCGAAATGGGTAAAAAAATATCGTAGTTATAGCGACCTGGCGAGACGATTTAAAGATGCTGTCCTCTCAGCGAAAAGCGGTTGATTGTCATTGCTATTGCGGTCTGAGATCATTTTATCTTATCAGCTTGAGAAGAGGTTCTTTGGAATTATTGTCATGAAAGTTGTCCTCGATATCATTCCGGGGGCGATAGTCAACCGCCGGTATGGCTGAGATGTTGGTTCTCAGTTGCTGGAAATCGAAATTTCGGCAATTCTGATCTAATTGTTCTAGAAGATGGCACGCTTTTTCGTGCTCTATATAAGCTTCCTCAGCTCTTAAAATTCGTGGATGTGCAGTTCCAGAACAGTTTTGGTCAATGAGTAACTCTTCATATAGCTTTTCACCAGGTCGCAAACCGGTGTACACAATTTCTATATCAGCTTCGGAGTTTTGGTCATTTTTAATCGTTAACCCTGAAAGCGATATCATTTCTTTAGCAAGATCTACGATTTTGACCGGCTCACCCATTTCTAGCACAAATACTTCGCCGCCTTTTGCCATAGCGCCCGCCTGTATTACCAATTGAGCAGCCTCGCTGATAGTCATGAAGTATCGAGTAATTTCAGGATGGGTAATTGTTACTGGTCCACCACTTTCAATTTGGCTTTGAAATTTTGGCACGACAGATCCGGACGAACCAAGGACATTGCCGAATCTAACCATACAAAATATGGTTTCAGTTTTTGTTGTTGCTAACGATTGGAGAAAAAGTTCGGCGAGGCGTTTAGACGCGCCCATAATATTGGTTGGTCGTACAGCTTTGTCTGTTGAGATTAATACAAATGTCTTTACTCCAGCAGCAATCGCGGCTTCGGCACAGCTTCGAGTGCCGAATAAGTTATTGCGTACGCCTTCAATAGGGTTTTGTTCGACTAGTGGCACATGTTTGTAAGCTGCTGCATGATAAACTGTCTCTACAGCAAAGTTTTTCATCAATTTTTCCATTCGGTTTCGATACTGTATTGATCCAAGCATCGGAATAAGCGTCATAGCGAGGTTTTCGTCGTTTATAACTTCAGTTAAAGCGGCTTCTGCTTTATACAAATTAAATTCATTTAACTCGAATAAAATTAAAGTCTTCGGTTTACATTTAACTATTTGTCGGCACAATTCGAAACCTATCGACCCCCCTGCGCCTGTTACCATGACTACTTTGTTTTTGATGTTGACCTCTAATAATTCGTTATTCGCTTGAACGGGGTCTCGACCTAGTAAATCCTCTATTTGAATATCACGTAGTTCTTCTATTTGAGCCTTCCCTTTCATGATATCGCTGAATGCCGGTATGGTTTGAACCTTGATAGAGTAGGCTTCAAGCCGCCGAATTATTTTTCGACGAGTCTTAAGTGGCGCATCCCCTAAAGCCAGTAATACTTTTTCTACGCAATGTTTGTTAATTAACTGATTCAAATTATTTGGCGAAAGAACCGGCAGTCCGCGTACCGAACTACCATGAAGTTTCCGGTCGTCATCAACGAAGGCAATAGGCCAGAATTCGGTGCTATGTTGGGCTGCTGAGGCAAGTTGGCTGCCGCTTTTGCCAGCACCGTATATTATCACTTTGGTACCACTTCTTGGCCTTAGCATTTGCACCAGGTTGCGGATCAGCATCCTGGGGAGAGCGACGAAAAATAGTGCTGTAAAAACGTAAATGATCGGCACTGAACGGGGCAGTGAAGCGTTCAGGAAAAAGTCACATGCAGCCAGCGAGAGGCTCGAGATAACTATACCGATCATGACGGTTACAACTGCTTCGTGTGCCATATATCTTAGAATTGCTCGGTATAAACCGAGTCGAATAAAGGCCGTGATCGAAATAACTAATGTTATAGCGAGACAAACCCAGTCGATAGGCTTAGCGCCAATGTCCAGAGTACCTAGACGTAAAGCCCAGGCCAGATAAAGCGAGATCGATATGGCGCAACAGTCATAGGCGACTGATACAAGCCGTTTGACTGGTCGTGGCGCTTCCAGTAAGGACGTGAGCATTTAATACCTGTGTTGTTAGGAACTTCCAGATTGTGGGAATTAATTCACTTTTTGTTAATTTAGCTGATAGATCGGTCTGGTGCAACCTGAAAGCTAGAATTCTCTTTAGTAAAGTTAATTAACCGACTCATTATTAAGCAAAATGTCACTGTTGCTGTTGGCCTGCATCACAAAACCAGCAAATAATCAAAAGCGGGAAGTAAGCGAGTAAAGCAAGCAGCCAGCCATATTCAGGTCGATATGCTGTCATTGCGGCAATTGGTGTTAGCCAAATTAGGTTTATGATTATCACTCCATGACTTATGACTGCATGTGACCCCATCTTTCGAGCCAAAATTTGATAACTGTGGCTACGATGGGCCTGGTGCCAATCTTGCCCAGAAGTAAAACGTACAATTAAAGTCCAGGTGGTATCACTGATAAATACAGCGAACAGAATAAGCCACGTCCAGATATTAAGAATAGAGTACGCCGACGTTATTAGTGCCAGCATTCCTAAAAGAAAACCAAGGAAACCGCTGCCACCATCACCCATAAATATTTTCGCCGGTGCCCAGTTCCAGAGCAAAAATCCGCCAATTGGTGCAGCTACCCAAAATAGCAGCGGGAGCCATTCTGTTTCATGGTTGAAATAAAGTATGGCTGCGGCGGCGAGTAATGTCGTTATTGCTTCTGCCCCAGCTATGCCGTCAATGCCATCCATGAAATTGTAAAGGTTGAGCAGCCAGACAAGGCCACCCGCATATAGTGGTAGGAGCACGAACGGATTGCTAACGATGTGATGAGAGAATGAAAGCTCTGGGATTCCAGGTAGAAGCCATAGAGCCACAATTGCAGCTAGCGAATGTACGATTAAACGATGACTGGAATTGATAGGATGGTGGTCGTCCCAAAAGCCAATAAAGGCAACCATGCTGCCGGGGATCGCTATCGTTAATATCAGTGACCAGTCGAGTTGATTTAACCAGCCCGGGATGATTAGCAGTAGCATCACTGTCGCATAAATGGCCATGCCGCCGCCTCGGGGAGTTGGCGTTTCATGGGAACTGCGTGCAACCGGCATATCAAGTACGTCGTACTTTAAAGAGTAGCATCGCATCAGGTAGGTAAGTGCAATAGAACAGACAAACCCGAAAACAGTGAGCAAGGCAGTCATGATTCGAGTTCACTCGAAAAATCGATTGCTTCGGGATGCCAGTTTAAAGTGCGACAAGTGTCGCTGATATCGACTTCAAGGTCGCTGGCTAGTCGGCTGACTAGTGTTTTTTTACCGAGCAAAAATCCCGCCAGTTTAAGCACTGTAGTCGGGCAGGGAAACAAAATTGGTTTTCGCCCCAGACGGTTCCCTAGTAATTCAACGATTTCGGAAATTGATCTCGAAACTCCATCGGATACCAGAAAAACTCGATTCGCCGCCTTTGGATGGATCAGGCAAACTCGAATAAAATCACACAGCCGGTTAAGCGAAACGAGGGCTCGTTTATTGTTGATACTCGCAAGAGGTAATGGCATTCCACGCTTAATTGCAGATTCCAGTTTTTGCAGGTTCCCCTTAACACCCGCCCCATAAATGAGTGGCGGGCGAATAATGGTGAGTTCGATACCAGTATTGTCAGCCAGGTTCCTCAAAGCCAGCTCAGTTTCCAGTTTGGTGATTCCGTAAGCGTCCTCTGGTTTGGGTTTTGAAGTCGCCGAAAAGGGAATGCCCGACGTTGATTCACCGTTCACTTTGATGCTGCTAAGGTAGATGAGGCGTGTAACCCCCGCTTCATTGGCCGCTTTAAAGCTAGAGACAGCGGTTGCCAGATTGTCCCGTCGATAATTTTGCAGGTTTTGCTCTGTGGCTGCTGTGCCCGAGTGTGTTCTGGAGGCCAGAATAACGGCAGCTGTGCAACCTTGCATGGCATTTTTCATAGCCGTTTGATCGGTAAAGTTTGAAACGATGCAGTTATTAGCACCTGCTTGATGATGCGGCCTTCTGGTAATGGCTACTGGTAAAAACCCTGCATTAAGCAAATGACTGCAAAGTGCCTGGCCAACAAAACCATTGGCACCCGTGACGGCGATTTTGGTTTTGTGGTTATCGTCGTTGCGCTGGATCATTCGATCTGAGAATTAATATCGCAATTTTTGGCGCATAAAATCGCAAAAGCAATAGACGCGAAGTAAATAGGAAGTACGTGGTAGAAAATACCATCGATCAACGAGTTTGCCAACAAGCCGCAGAGGGTAAAGAAAGCAATAACCACTACAGGGTTCATTGAGGGCAAATTTTTAAAATCGATATTGCCAAACGCTGTGCTGAGTGATCGGTATAGTATCGAAAAGTATATCAAGCTGCCAATTACGCCCCACTCCATAAGCGACTGGACAAAAATTGAATGGGGGTGAACGAAGGTTTCAATGTCCATACTTTTGCGCAACGCAATGAAGGCTTCCGGTCCAAAACCAAGTGGCCAATTCTCGCCTATTCGCTTAAGACTCGTCAGCCAAATTTCGGTTCTATTAGAAGTCAAGCCTTCCAAACTCGAACGCTCGTACAAATGGAGTAATAAGCTCTCCCCGCCATTGAAGTAAACCATTGTGACTAACATTGCGGTGCCGGCAAGCAGTAAAACTGAAATTTTGCCGCAATGCCGACGGTAGTAGAGTGTTAGCAAGGTCACCAAAACCAGAGTGGTGACCAAAATGCCTTGCCTGCTGCCAGTTATCAGCAATATTGAAAAATTAATTATTATTAAAGCTAGGCCAACGGACAGTTTTTTCCAGTTAAAACTTGAATTCAAAATGAAATAAAAGCTCAGTAGGCAAGAGGCGGTTAAATGATACCCAAAATGCCGAATATTAGAATAATAATTAAGGCGTTGGAATGTCGCCATCAAGCTCTGATCGGTATCTGACATCCAGTAAGAAATAAAAAAAACCGCAATCGGTAAAAGACAGGATATCGCACCTGCAATAATGAGAGTCCTTGGGTTCAAATGCTTTTCTTGAATCAAATACACCATCAGCCAAAGATAGGTCAGCCAGATAATAATCGAAAGGTAACGGTGGGTCGCCATACCTATTTTGGGCGAGATTAACGTCGATATCAGGGCTGAAATTAGAAATCCGATTATCAGCTTAAACTCGAATGAACCGGTTGGTAGAGATGCGAAAAAATCTCTTTTATAGACGAGGATGGCAGCAATTATGATTAGTAGCTCAACTAGTGCTATCTGATAATTATATCTACGACTAAAATCGTGATGAAGAAAGGGCAGGCT
>Ga0316189_10000961_pt1 | contig 28654 bp, 26 predicted proteins | sample LowCovwburrow_MG_FD_204930 | JGI IMG/M metagenome (GOLD analysis project Ga0316189, IMG submission 204930) | Coastal sediment microbial communities from Maine, United States - Lowes Cove worm burrow | ecosystem: Environmental > Aquatic > Marine > Coastal > Sediment | place: USA: Maine...
ATGTCTGCCTCTTCAAGACGGGACAGCATTGTATTGATAAAGGTGTTGTTTCTGATCAGCTTTCCGGACAGGTTGATGGAAATGTTGATTGGCATCTGGCAGGTATCCCGGAAATAATGGTGTCCGGCGCAGACCTTCTGCAGTATCCACAGGGTGAGCGGTTCAATCAGTCCCGTTTCTTCGAGGATACCAATATATCTACCGGCGGATATCAGGCCCCGCTCCGGGTGATGCCAGCGTAGCAGCGCCTCCGCACTGACGATGGCGCCACTGCGCAGATCGGTGATCGGCTGGAAATAGACTTCGAATTCCTGGTTGTCCAGTGCGTGCCTTAGCTGATTCTCGACTTCGATACGTTCCGCTATGCGGGACGCCATGTCGCTCGAGTAGAACTGGTGCTGGTTACGACCCAGCTCCTTGGCATGATACATGGCGATATCTGCGCTCTTCAGCAGTTTCTCCGCGTCAGCCTCATCCTGCGGGTACAAGGTGATACCGATCGAGGTTGTAATGTACAGCTGATGGCTATCAATACGGAACAGCTCGCTGAGCTTTTTCAGGACCTTGCTGCTGACACGCTCAACCTGCTGAACATTTTCGACGTCTTCCACAAGGACTGCAAACTCATCACCGCCAAGCCGGGCTATGGTATCGGATTTGCGCACGCAGGTTTGCAATCGACTGGCGACTTCTCTGAGTAGCAGGTCTCCGGTTTCATGGCCGAGGCCGTCGTTGATCGTTTTGAAGTTATCCAGGTCGAGAAACATAATACCGAGCAGCCGGTTATGCCTGTCCGCATGCAGCAGTGCCTGGTCCAGGCGGTCGTGAAAAAGGACCCGGTTGGGTAGCCCGGTGAGCGAGTCATGGTGTGCCATGTGATCGAGGTGCTGTTCACGAGAACTGACCTGCGCCTGCATTTCCTGAAATGCCGTGGTGAGATCCTGGATTTCCTCCAGTGGGCTCTCCGGTATCTGCGCGTCACCGATACCGCGGGACACTTTCTTGAGCGCTCGCGCGACCTGGCCGATGGGGGTGAGCAGGGCGCGCTTGAAAAACACAAAACCGGCTATCAAAAAGGTAACGCCGATGATGGCCAGCACGACAACCGAGTTCGACAGTCGTTTGGCGACCTGTGTCAGCCGGGTGATATCCTTGGCGGTATCGATAGACAGTTCCAGTTGCAAGGTTGAAAGCTGTTCACGAAAAAGCGAGAGCAGGGGATTGATGGATTCGTTGAGCAGCACAATATCCATGCGCCAGTTTTCCGAGGCAAGATCGGCATTGACTTTCCGGTAGCCTTGCCGCCACATGTGCAATGCGGATTGCATGGCATCGTAGGCCGCGCTGACTTCAAACCCGAACGGTTCGTTTTGCCTGAGTTGCGCAAGCCTTTGCATCAGTTTGTCGAGCTGCGTGGAATAGATGTCGATGTTGGCGGTCCGTGCCTGCATTCCCTCGATCGGAGTGCCAGGATAAATTCCCATGCGGTTGGAGATATACAGGCGGAACTCGCTGATTATTAGCTGCCAGGTGTGCTGCAGTTCTACAAGTAGCTGATAGAGCTCATGTTGTGTATCGTCACGAGGTTTGTCACCGGTGACCTGGTCGAGTGCTGTGTCAAGCGCCGAGATGAAGGCGAGGTTGTATGGCAGCATGTCATCCTGCATAACCCGATTCGCCGGTATCCATTGCATTTCGTCGTTGCGCACTTCAATAAGATGCGCGATTTTAGTATGCAATTGGTCAGAGGTAGCGACGAGGCCGTTGGTCAGTGACATGAGCACATTGTCATTCTGCACCCAGGGGACGTTTTTCATCCTGGCCAGCGCCGCATCCTCGAGTTCCAGAGCGCTGTGCACATCGGTGATATTGTCGCTATCGGGAAGCACGATCAGGCGTTCCAGCGCAATTTCCAGTACCCGGATCTGCTCGGCGATATCATTGACTGAATTCTCAGCCTCGGCTCTGTCCTTGATATTGCCGATATGCTGTTTCGAGATACTTTCGACATAACGCCAGCCATAGAGTGCACTGCCCCCAAACATCAGGATGAACAGCACAGCGAGATAAAGATAGCGGCCGTGCAGGCTCTGAAAACCGGGCAGGGCACAATAGAGCCTGTTCATGAAGGCGGGCATCAGTAGCTTTCTCCAAGTACCGAGCGGATGATTTCCCGGTGCGGGTCATACTCAGTATCCACGGCGATGTTTAGATTGGTAAGCTGTGCTGCCGCCAGTACTTTCCTGCCAGAGGGTGTTTCCGCTGCCCGTGAAAGAATGGCCTGTATACGCATCGAGGTTTGCTGGCTCATGTTCTGTTTCACTGCCCAGGGCAGATGGGCCATGGGCAGACTTGTCGCCAGCGTTTTCAGTTCCGAGACATCGATTTCCTGCCGGACACGGGGCATCAGTTTCACGATATCCCCGGCCCCGGCGGCGGAGGCCTGCCGGTAATTGACTGCAATAACAGCCCGCAGCGGGTTTATCGCGAACGTAGTGACATAGTCGCCTTTGTGCAGGCCTCCCGCCTCGAGCAGGTGGCTCGCGGCGATGTAGCTCATCATGGCGGTCTTCCCGCCGCCAAAAACGATTTTCCGGCCTTTCAGATCCATGACCGAGTTTATGCCGCTGTCCTTGCGGACGAAAAGACCGGCTGCGATGGTGGAACGGTTGAGCTCTTCGTTTTTAAGAATGACACGGTAGTCGCGGGTTTTGTGGGAACGTACGTAGTGATACTGGTTGAAGTGCACGATGTCATAGCGCTGCCTGTCGACATTGTCCCAGAACGAGACAAAATTGTGCGTGGTTTCCAGTCGTATCGGTCGCTCCAGTTGCCGGGAAAGGTAGGCTGCGAGCGGGGTGAACAGTTTTTTTGTCACGTCGGCTGCGCGACGCGGGAAAATGCCCATGACCAGCTCGGTGTCGTTAGTCTGTGGCTGTGTGTCGGCAGACTGCGCCGGCAGGGCATAAAGTGTCAGGCCAATGAGTAATGCCGGTATGCCGTGGCATAGCAGCGGATATCTACCGGTTGCAGATATGGGAGAGCCCATTGAATTCTCCGTAATACATTAAATAACAATATATTAACTCTTATTTCTAATGTGTTATCGCATGACAGGATATTAGTTAATATAACGGGAAAAGTATAGTGTACTTTAGGCGAAATACGGGGAATCAGTTGCGGCCAGTGCCGGCCAGTTCATGGTACAAAGCGGCGTACCTGTCCAGGCTCTTGTCGAGGCTCAGGGTCTGCCTGACCCAGTCGAATCCCTGGCCGGCGAATTCCGATCGCTGTGCCGGGTTTTCCAGCAGTTGGCGCAGTGCCGATGACAGCGCATCGACATTACGCTCGCTGAGCAGGAAATGGGTGCCCGGTGTTCCCATGTCGCTGCACAGTCCCTTGTACGGTGTCATGATGACCGGCACCCGTGAGGCCATGGCTTCGAGTACCGCGTTGGGCATGCCCTCGCGCTCTGACGGTAAGACAAAGATGTCGGATGCGCGCTGATATGTTTCGACGTTTTCACAAAGACCGGTGAAATGTACGCGTTCGGGCGCGCCCGATTGCCGGATTGTTTTTTCCATCCTGCGCCTGAATCCCTTCAACTTGGATTGTTCAAGGTCCTTGCGTGGACCAATCAGTACCAGGTGAATGTTGGGGAATGCGGAAGCAAGGTGTGCCCAGGCATCGAGTACCAGGTCGCTGCCCTTGCGCGGGCTGATACCACCGACGCTGGTGATCATGATATCGCTTTTTCCGATACCGATTTGCTCTCTTAACGGATTTCTATCTGCCGGTGCTTCTGCAGGGTGAAAGCGCTCCAGATCGACGCCGTTTGCGATGACTTCGACACGGGTTGTGATTCCGGCAGCCTGTACAAAATCACGCAGCGGTGTGTTGTTGGTGACAATGCAGTCCAGCAGATTGAAAAGCTCTACCTCGTCGCCCCGGGAGTGGGAGCGCTTGAACCATTTTTTCCGGCTCGGCTCAGGTGGTGCGATGGTAACGGCATATAACAGCCGGATATGCATGTTCCGCAGCTGCCTGAGCAGGGGAGTGGACATCGGCTTCAGTGGCCCGACCATCTGTATGACATCGGGGCGGTATTCCGGGTTGCTGCAGTACTCCAGTAACCTGTCATTATAAGTCTGTGTGCGCTCTTTGCCTTTTTTGTCGGGCAGCTTGACTCGATGCACCGGTATACCCGATACCTCGGTAGTGGGCATGAACTCGCCTGTTGGGCAATCACCCCACAGTGCGGCTTCTTCGGCAGACATTTCTTTCGCGTTGGGAGTACCCGTGTATACGCGGATGTCCAGCCTGCGTTTACGCAAGCCCGGCAGGTAACTCAGAAAACGTCTTTGGGAGCCGCCGTAGGTCGGATAGAAAACCGGTGATGCAAGACAAAGGCGGTGCGTCGGTAAAGAACTCATTGATCAGGGACGGATGCTGTCATGAACCCTGTGTCATGCGTAACAAACGTTTGCCGGTGTGGGTGCCGAAACGCGAAAGTTGTTGTGTATACCAGGCGAAGCGACTGGATTTAACCCAGTTAACCTGCACCATGCGGCGCTCGCCCTTGAAACGTTTGTAACCATGAAAGGAATTTCTACAACGCCGGAAAGCCAGCATGTTGCCGCCGACAGGTGTGATTTCCGCGGCGTAGTTCTCGATGTCATCCTTCGAGTGCAGCAAACGCAGCTTGCCGCCTTCCTGTGTCCATTCCGGATTGAAATAGATCAACACAGTAATGATTTTGCTCCAGTGATCCGTATGGATGTTGCCATCACTCATTTCCGAGTACTTGCGTACGGTGATGGTTTTCTCTGTCCCTTCCAGGTCGACGCCGAATTTGCTTTCGATGACGGAGTCGAATTCCGCGTTGTTGAGTTCATCCAGCAGTTGCTGGAAGCTGGGTCCGTAGTCGAGGTCTTCGGGGCTGTAATTCGCTGGCAGGTCGATGCTCGGGTAGTCCCGATTCAGTGCTTCGATGGTATCCGTGCTCATGACGCCCTGTGCGACGACGAAGTTGAACGGGTCGTGTTGCAGGGGCGCACTTTCAAAATTTGTCAGATCCAGAATTGCCATGCTGCTTGTCCTGCTGAACCGGATTGGTTCACATTATCACATGGAATTTTCGTTAACGGTAGCGTAGTCATTGCTGGAATGGTGGGGTTATTGAACTATATCAACAATCCGCTGAAATCACGGCTTGTCCGGTAGTAATGACTGAATACGGCTGACCACCGCGCTGACATCGTCGGGATACTGTCCCGATGGTGGCTGCGATGGTTCGCCAAACCAGCCGGCCAGCTGCAGGTCGACCAGCTTCTGGTGAAAACCGGGATAGTGGCGCGTATGGCGGATGAACCGCGAGTGATACACCAGTCGCGCCAGCTGCGCGCGCAGCCTGCCCTGCCAGTCGGCGTTGCCCTGCCTGAACAGCCAGCGTGCCAGCGAACGGCGCAGCTGGTCCAGGCTGCCGAGCAGGCCACAGGGCAGCGGCAGTATCTCCAGCGGTTTGCCGAGGCGCGTTACCTCGACCATCATCGAGATGCTGTCGCCGGTCACGATGAAACGGTCGGCGAGTCCCAGCAGTCCCATGTAGGGGTTGTCGCTGGCATCCATCGACCAGGTAAACAGCTGTGCTTTTTCGGGCAGTCCGGTTTTCAGTTTTTCGACAACGGCTGCCGGCGTGCGCCGGCTGGTTGTAATGTAGGGTGTCCCGCCTTCAGCGCAGACCTTGTGCGCAGCGTCAATCAGCTTGTCGGTGACGGCGGCATTGTAGATGAACGGATTGGTGGGACCGCCTACCATGATGGCGACCAGCGGGCGCGGCAGTTCAGCGAATTTCACTTTCCATGCGTGTGCAGCTTCGCGCACGGCGGCTTCGTCAATGCGCATCAGCGGCATCGATATGCGCAGTACATTGGGGTAGGGCGCGAGCAGGATTTCCGTGCTGATCACAATGAGATCGAAACGTTCCATCATGCCGGAAGGTTTGCCGACCAGCACGATTCTGCTGTGCCTGCCTGACTGTTGCTGTACCCACAGGGCGACGTTGGCGGGGCTGCGGCCGACCGTAATTACCAGATCCGGCCAGGGGGCTTGCAGCGGAGCACTGAGTTCGCGGTTGATATGATAGAGCGTCGGTCCCACTTTCGCTTTGCCGAATACGAAGGGTTCGAGTACCTTGACGCGTTTCAGTTCACAGTGCCAGCCGAGCGTCGATTCCAGTGCCTCGGCAATGGTTTCCACCTGGCCGTTGTCGCCTTTTTTATCGCCCAGCAGTAACCAGATGCGGGGCTGTGTCTCAGATGGCGGCACTGTTGGTCTGTGTGCCCAGGTTGTCGTTGTAACCGAGTGCAGGAGAGAGGCGTGTACGCACCAGTTCTTCGAGTTCGTCGGCCTGTTCGGCGCTGAAGTAATCGCGGTAGCCGCCGACCTTGGCGCGGCGCACCTTGAAACTCTCCGGGTCTTTGGGGTTGCGCAGGGTGAGACCGCCGGAACGGAAGAAGCCCTCGCTTTCCAGCTTGCGCAGGTTGTCAAACGAACCGAAGTCGACGGCGTTTTGTATCTCTTCGTCTGTAAAGCTGTCGCCCATCAGCGTAGTGATTTGTTTAAGCACCGCACCCGGGTCGGCGCGCAGCGCCTCGTAGCTGGTGAGCAGGGTGTTGTCCAGCGCCGCGAGATTGTGCTCCCAGTAATTCAGGAAATCGATCAGTGATGGCAGACCGATATCACTGTGGCGCACAAAGTCCCACATGCCGATCGTTGTGCGGTCGACGGGGTGTTCGACGCCGGCATTGATCAGCTCCTGCTTGTGCACCGATTGGCGCTTGGTGAACTGGAAAAACCAGGACACGGCAATATCCAGCGGGTTGCGCGCCAGCAGTACCACCGGCTTGTGCTTGAGCTCCGAGTCCGGGGCCTCGGGTTTCAGGAGGTCGCCCACGGCACGTTCGTAACTGTACCAGCCGTTGGTGGCGGCGAAGCGGGGGATGTCCGGGTTGCGATCGGCGAGCGCCGGGTAGCTGGCGAAGTCTTCCGGCGCAATACCATGGCGGATGCTGTACAGGCGCGTGAGCATGACCTTGAGCCAGGTGTTGCCGCTCTTGGGATGCGCAACGATCACCAGCCGGGAACGGCGGGCAATATCGACTTCCAGATTGCCCAGCAGTTTTTTGCGCACGGCCACCCGCAGCGGCCGCGGCAGGATAGCCGTGGGGGCTATGATCAGGGCTTTTTTTGCATTGTCTCTGTCGGTGAATATCACTTGCCGGGTCCGGGAAAATTCTCTACGGCGGGGCATTATATAGTGTTTTCAACATCAACGCCGGTCAGTTGCCATCGGGGTTTTGCCGGTCCTTCGGCCAGCGGCGCTTGGTACACATCCATTCATGAGGTCGTTCGCGGATCCAGGATTCGAACAAGGTGTTGATCTTGAGCGTCATTTGCAGGATTTTCTCGGCGTTTTCGGCATGTTCATCATTGGCAGCTACCGGCTTGTGAAAGGTAACGTGGAAGCGCGCGCCGTGCAGGCGCTGTATCTGTATCGGAATCAGTTCACAGTCAAAGCGTAATGCCAGCTGGGCCGGGGTGGTTGAGGTCAACATATCGCGACCGAAAAAGGGTACCGGTTCACCTGCATCGACACGCTGGTCTACCAGCAGGCCAATGGACGTGCCCTTTTTCAGGCAGCGCAGCAACTCGCGCGCGGCATTATCCCGTTCCACCAGCCCACAACCGAGCGCTTCGCGGGCCCTGAACAGCAGCTGGTCCATCCGGGGATTCTGCATTTTGGTGTAGACCACGCTCAACGGTACACCCTGCTGCACAACCGCACCGGCGGCGAGTTCCCAGTTAGCCAGGTGTGCGGTAACAAAGACCGCTGGTTTTCCGGTGTCGCGGAAGACCTCGGGATCGCCCTCGATCACACAGTCGAGTCTTTGTCCGGGTCCGGACCGGCAAATCCGCCCGAGGTGCGGATATTCGGCGAGCACCGAGCCGAGGTTTCCCCACATGGCACGTACCAGGCGGCTGGTTTCCGCTGCATCTGTTTCGGGGAAGGCAATCTTCAGGTTGCGCTGGATATGGCGTGTTTTGTCGAGGCGGGGGCCCAGTCTGGCCATTATCCAATGTCCCGCTGCAGAGGCCGTATCCACAGGTAACAGGCGTGCCAGTGCGCCGCCCAGCCCCACCAGGCCGGCTTCGAATGCCCACAGAACGCGCAGCAGGCGCGGTGACCAGTCGGTGTGTTTGCTACCCAGAAAGAGTTTTGCCAACGCCGATAAATCCTTACATAAAACAAACCCACCTTGCTGGATGCTATTTTGCGGTATGCCGCCGGCGTTGACCAGATGAAGTTGGCTGGCCTGTCTTGGTAAAACATTGCCCGCAGTTTAGAATGAGACCATTGTGAAAGAGGGCACAGGCGTGGACTACTGCGTATTCATTCAGGCCAACGACAAACAATACCTTGGCGCGCTTGTCGCCCAGTATGCGCTGCGCCGCAATTCCGCACACAACGACAGGTTCGATATCCGTATTATGAACTATGACGACTTCCCGTTTCTGCGCGCCCAGGAAGGAAATACCTACCTGCGCGATGGCGGCAAGCGGGAATGGGTGAAGGATGACCTGCAATCGTTTACACCGATGCGCTTTTTGCCGCCCCGGCTGATGGACTACCAGGGCCGCGCCGTGGTCATCGACCCGGATGTGTTTGCGCGGGCGGATATCTGGGAACTGTTGTCCCGTGATATGCAGGGCAAGGCGATCATGTGCCGCCCGAAGTCAGGTGCCAAGGGTCGGCGTGGTTGTCTCGCTACCAGTGTGATGCTGCTGGATAACGCAAAGCTAACCCACTGGCAGTTCGAGGAACAGTTCAGCGCCATGTTCAGCTTCGAGCGTGACTACATGAAGTGGGTGTGTCTTAAATACGAAGACCTCGACACCATCGGGTTTTTCGAGCCGGAATGGAACGATTTTGACCACCTGACCGATCAGACCAAAATGCTGCACACCACCAAGCGCAAGCACCAGCCCTGGAAGACCGGGCTGCCGGTGGACTACCGCGCAGCTGACACCTTCCGCCTGTTTCCGCCCAAACACTGGATACGCCGCGCCCGGCGTGCGCTGTTCGGTGATTACGGTTTTGCCGGCAAGTACGGTCAGCACCCGGACCGGAACCAGGAGTATTTCTTTTTTGGCCTGTTACGCGAATGTCTCGACCAGGGTATTGTCAGCGAGGCTATGTTGCACGAGGAAATGGCTAAGAATCATATCCGGCATGATGCTTTCGAGGTGCTGGAGCGGACGCCGCCGCTGGCGGCATGATTGAAAACTCTTTTATTGAACCACCATCTGTAGGAGTACCCGAAAAACCGTCGGGCATAAAAACGCCGGCCATCGGCGCGATTGCTGGGCGCGCTATCGCGGTCAGGAGACCGCTCCTACAGGTTGTGGTAAGTGTTCTGTAGGAGCGCCGGCCTTCGGCGCGATGGTTATGGCTGCTGTCGCGGTCGGTACCCGTCAACCCGTCGGGCACTTGTGCCCTTCAGGGTATAAAGAGACCGCTCCTACAGGGAAGGGGCCCAGCTTCTTAGTCGGGTTCGGGGGTAATGGCTTCCTTTTCCGCCTGCTCTTCCCGCGTATAGCCGAAGAAAGGTAACAGCCTGGCAGACACCAGGGCCTCGATCTGCTCAACCTGCTGGTCGTCGAAATAATCCCGGTAGCCGCCGACTTTGGCGCGGCGTACCTTGTAGCTGTTCGGGTTGGAGCGGTCTCTGGGCGCCATGCGCCCACCACTGAGCCAAAAGGTCTTTTTCTCTTCCATCTTTTTCATGTTTTCGTAGGAGGAGAACTCGACAGCATCCTGGATATGGTCTGCATTTGCCGGTGTGCCCATGAATTCCGCCAGCTTTTCCAGGGTCTCAACGGGCTTGGCTTTCAGATCCTCGTAGCGCACCAGGTGAAAGTCTTCGACATGTGCGGCTTCTTTCGCCCACGCATTGAGGAAGTCGATGACCCATTCCAGACCGGTGTCGGATTTCAGGACGAAGTCAAAAATGGAGATATCCGAGCCTTCTTCAGGGTATTTGTTAATGGCCACCTTGCTGGGCTTCAGCCGGTACTTCCACTGAAAAAACTGCGATACGGCCACATCTCTCGGGTCACGGGCGAGCAGTACGACTTTCTTGCCGTAGAAATCAACCTTGGAGTCCGTGTGTCCGGTGTAATTACCGATGTAGTTGTCATGGGTAAAAAACATGCGCGGCACGGCATTGTTCATACGGTGAAAATTGTCAAAACCGATCAAGGCGCGTTCAGGGAGACCGTACATCTGCTGGTAAAGGCGTGAAACCATAACACGCAACCAGGTGCGGCCACTTTTGCCAAACGATACGAACACGATATCAGCAAGCCCCAGCTTCCGAACCTGCTCGCGGCCACGCAACTTGCGTTCGGCTTTCAGTATTTCTGCTTCGGGCGAAAACAGCATACGGGTGCGCAGCAGCAGTCGGCTGACTTTTTTCCAAAACGACTGCAGCGCCTGGGGCGCAGAGTAAATCAGCTGAGACACAGGTTTACCGCTGAAAACGAAGGCGTGCAGACTACCGGTGGGCCGCATCTTATTCAAGCTTTCCCTCAGCAGGAACGCCGCGTGTTCGCTTAAAGCGTCAATTTTCCGATATTTGCACGGGGTTTTTTTATGACCCCAGAAGCATAACTTAAGCTCTTGATTTTATATCGGAATCTTTCGCTGGCTGGGCTTGACTCCTTTCTGCTAACTGGCCTAGACTGCGGAGCGGTTCGCGTTCGCGCGGCAAAAAAACAACCCGGCTATGACCGGGAGCGTCGGAAGAGGTTTGCATGCTGGAAAATTATTTACCGGTTCTGATCTTTATTGCCATCGGCGTCGGCACAGGGTTGGCGATGACCCTGATGGGCTATCTGCTCGGGACACAAAAGCCCGACAGTGAAAAACTATCGCCCTACGAATGTGGTTTCGAAGCCTTTGAAGATACGCGCATGCGCTTCGATGTGCGCTATTACCTGGTTGCTATCCTTTTCATCATCTTCGATCTGGAGATCGCTTTCCTGTTCCCCTGGGCGGTAGTGCTTGATGACATCGGCTGGTTCGGGTACGTCGCCATGATGATCTTCCTGGGTATTCTGGTGATCGGCTTTATCTATGAGTGGAAAAAGGGCGCGCTGGAATGGGAGTAGAGGGACTTCTCGAAGAAGGTTTTATTACCACTTCAGCCGACAAGCTTATTAACTGGGCGCGTACCGGTTCGATGTGGCCGATGACTTTTGGTCTTGCCTGTTGTGCGGTCGAGATGATGCAGGCGGGTGCTGCGCGTTATGACCTGGACCGCTTCGGAGTGGTGTTCCGTGGCAGTCCGCGGCAGTCTGACGTAATGATCGTCGCCGGGACGCTGTGTAACAAGATGGCGCCGGCGCTGCGCAAGGTGTATGACCAGATGTCAGAACCGCGCTGGGTGATATCGATGGGTTCCTGCGCCAACGGTGGCGGTTATTACCACTACTCCTATTCGGTGGTGCGCGGCTGTGACCGTATTGTGCCCGTTGACATCTATGTGCCCGGTTGCCCGCCAACCGCGGAAGCCCTGCTGTACGGTATTCTGCAACTGCAGAATAAAATTCACCGTACCAATACGATCGCGCGTTAACAGGGATACTCGATGCAGGCGAAGGCTCTTCTTACCCACTTGCAGGACCGTTTTGGCGAAACACTCCGGGACGCCGGCGTTGCTGTAGGTGAAGTGACAATTGAAATAATGCCCGGGGACCTGCTGGCAACCTGCACGGCGCTGCGTGACGAAAAAGAATTCAGCTTTGAACAATTGATCGACGTCTGCGGTGTCGATTATCTCGCCTGGGGTGAAACCGAATGGGCGACGCAGGAAACTACTGACACAGGGTTCAGCCGTGCTGTGGAAGCCAATACCGCAGAACGCCTGCCGGGATTGGAGAAAGAACTGTCGACAGAGACGCTGCAGGAAGACCAGCGCTTTGCGGCGGTGTATCACCTGCTATCGATACGTAATAATCAGCGCTTGCGCGTCAGGGTATTTGCCACTGACGACCAGTTACCAGTGATTCCCTCGGTGCTGGAAATCTGGAGCAGCGCTAACTGGTTTGAACGTGAGGCGTTTGACCTGTACGGCATCCTGTTCGAAGGCCATCCTGATTTGCGGCGCATTCTCACCGACTACGGTTTTATCGGCCATCCGTTCCGCAAGGATTTTCCGCTGAGTGGTAATGTGGAAGTCCGCTATGACCCCGAGAAAAAGCGGGTGATCTATCAGCCGGTCAGTATCGAGCCGCGAGTGCTGGTGCCGAAGGTGATTCGTGCGCAGGCCGGTGAAGATACAATAGCCGATGAAGCCGTGATGGAAGAAGCATCCGCTGACGAGGGCAAGGACGAATAGGGCCTGTACACGAGTTATGCCAGAGATAAGAAACTACACACTGAACTTCGGCCCCCAACATCCTGCTGCACACGGTGTGTTGCGTATGGTGCTGGAACTGGACGGCGAAACGGTGCAACGTGCCGATCCACACATCGGTCTGCTGCATCGTGCGACTGAAAAGCTGGCGGAGAGCAAGCCGTACAACCAGAGTATCGGTTACATGGACCGGCTCGACTACGTCTCCATGATGTGCAACGAGCACGGTTACGTCATGGCCATCGAAAAACTGCTGGGTATCGAAGTTCCGGAGCGTGCCCAGTATATCCGCGTGATGTTCGACGAAATCACGCGTCTTCTTAATCACCTGTTATGGCTGGGTGCGCACGGGCTCGACGTCGGCGCCATGACAGCATTCCTGTATACTTTCCGCGAACGCGAAGACCTGATGGATGCTTACGAGGCCGTGTCAGGTGCCCGTCTGCACGCGACCTATTACCGGCCGGGCGGCGTTTACCGCGATTTACCGGATCGCATGCCGCAGTACCAGCCATCCAGGTGGCACAACCAGAGAGATGTCGACCGCCTGAACACTAACCGCCGGGGCTCGTTACTGGATTTCCTCGACGATTTCGTTGCACGCTTCCCGGCGTGTGTCGACGAATATGAAACGCTGTTAACTGACAACCGGATCTGGAAACAACGCACTGTAGATATCGGTATAGTCTCACCGGAACGCGCCAGACAACTCGGGTTCACCGGGCCCATGCTGCGCGGTTCGGGTGTCGCCTGGGATCTGCGCAAGAAACAGCCCTATGAAGTCTACGACCGGATGGATTTCGATATTCCCGTAGGCGTCAATGGTGACTGTTATGACCGTTACCTGGTGCGTATCGAAGAAATGCGCCAGTCCAACCGTATTATCAAACAGTGTATCGACTGGCTGCGCAGCAATCCCGGCCCGGTCATGGTCGGCGATCACAAGGTAGCGCCGCCGCCGCGCGAAGAAATGAAGCAGGATATGGAAGCGCTGATCCATCACTTTAAACTGTTCACCGAAGGCTACTGTGTGCCGGAGGGTGAGGTGTATGCTGCGCTGGAACATCCCAAGGGCGAGTTCGGCGTGTACCTGATGTCGGATGGTGCCAACAAGCCCTACCGGGTGAAGATCCGCGCGCCCGGTTTTGCGCATCTGTCCGCGATGGATGAAATGGCGCGCGGCCACATGCTGGCCGACGTGGTCGCCATCATTGGCACCATGGATATTGTATTTGGTGAGATTGACCGCTGATGAATAGTCCGACACCCGTAACAGACGACAAGCAGCTGCCGCAGGCCGTGCGTGACGTGATCGATACCTGGCTGAAGAAATATCCGCAGGAGCAGAAGCAATCGGCGGTGATCACGGCGCTGTTTACCGCGCAGGAACACGGCGAAGGCTGGCTGACCAGGGAGATGATGGACAGTGTGGCAGACTACCTGGAGATGCCGCCGGTGTCGGTCTACGAAATCGGAACCTTCTACTCCATGCTGGAGCTCGAGCCGGTAGGGCGCAACATCGTGGCAGTCTGCAATAACATTTCCTGCATGCTGTGTGGCGCGGATGACATCATCGCCCACATTGAAAACAAGCTTGGTATTGACTGGGGCGGAACCACCTCCGACGGGCGTATTACCCTGAAGAAGGAAGAAGAGTGCCTGGCGGCCTGTATCGGCGCACCCATGATGACCGTGAATGGTCACTATCACGAAAATCTGAGCATAGAAAAAGTGGATCAGATTCTGGACGGACTGGAGTAGGGTATGAGCAACCAGGTCTGTTTTACAACGCTGAAATTCGACCAGCCGTGGACGTTCGAGAACTATCTCAGCATCGGCGGCTATGACGCCTGGAAAAAGATCCTGGCCGAGAAGACGCCGCAGGAAGAGGTTATAGACATAGTAAAGAGCTCCGGCCTGCGTGGTCGCGGTGGCGCAGGCTTCCCGACCGGTTTGAAGTGGAGCTTCATGCCACGCAATGCGCCGGGCCAGAAATACATTGTCTGCAACTCGGATGAATCAGAGCCCGGCACCTGCAAGGACCGCGACATTATCCGCTTCAATCCACACGCGCTGATCGAGGGCATGGCAATCGCCGGATATGCCATGGGTGCGACTGTCGGCTACAACTACATGCGCGGCGAGTTTCACCACGAGCCTTACGAGCGTTTCGAGCAGGCGCTGAAAGAAGCCCGCGAGGCCGGTCTGCTGGGTCAGAACCTGAAGGGTTCCGGGGTTGATTTTGAACTGCACAGCCACCTGGGTGCAGGCGCTTACATCTGTGGCGAGGAAACCGCTTTACTGAATTCGCTGGAAGGCAGGAAAGGTCAGCCGCGCTTCAAACCACCGTTTCCGGCCAACTTCGGTTTGTACGGTAAGCCGACGACCATCAACAACACCGAAAGCCTGGCATCGGTCCCCGCCATACTGCGTAACGGTGGCGAATGGTTCCTGAACCTTGGCCGCCCCAATAACGGTGGCGAAAAGATCTGGTGTGTGTCCGGTCATGTCAACAAGCCGGGTAATTACGAAATACCCCTTGGCGCGCCGTTCAAGGAGCTGCTGGCACTGGCCGGCGGTGTGCGAGACGGTCACAAACTCAAGGCGGTGATTCCGGGTGGTTGTTCCATGCCGGTGATGCCTGCCGAGCTGATTATGGAAACTGACCTGGATTATGACTCGCTGTCCAAGGCCGGGTCGGCGCTGGGTTCCGCAGGAATGATCGTCATGGACGATACAACCTGCATGGTGAAAGCGCTGATGCGCATTTCACGCTTCTATTACGCGGAATCCTGTGGTCAGTGTACGCCCTGTCGTGAAGGCTGTGGCTGGATGTACCGCGTCATCAAACGTATCGAGGAAGGGCAGGGCACGATGGAGGATATCGACCTGCTGGCGAGCGCGGCGGGTCAGATAGAAGGTCATACCATCTGTGCCTTCGGCGATGCCGCGGCCTGGCCGGTACAAAGCTTCATCAAGCACTTCCGCGAAGAATTTGAATACCACGTCAAATACAGGAACTGCATGCCCGGCACCAGTAGTCATCGCGCGCCCGTCAGTAAAGGGGCTGTGGCATGAGTGCCAAACCGGACACGGTGGCAGAAGACATGCTGACCATCGAGATCGACGGCGTCGAATACCAGGCGCGTAAAGGCGCCATGATTATCGAAGTCACCGACGATAACGGCATCACTGTGCCGCGCTTCTGCTATCACAAGAAGCTGCCGGTGGCTGCCAACTGCCGTATGTGTATGGTGGAAGTCGAGAAGGCGCCCAAGCCGATGCCGGCCTGTGCGACACCGGTGATGGACGGCATGAAAATCAGTACGCACTCTGATTACGCTAAAAAGGCACAGCGTGCGGTAATGGAATTCCTGCTTATCAACCACCCGCTGGACTGCCCGATCTGTGACCAGGGCGGTGAATGTGAATTACAGGACGTCGCACTCGAATACGGGCGTGGCGTTTCACGTTTCAGTGAAAAGAAACGTGTGGTCAGGGACAAGAACTTCGGAGCATTGATTGCCTCCGATATGACGCGTTGTATTCATTGCACGCGTTGCGTACGTTTCCTGCAGCACGTCGCCGGTTTCAAGGAAATGGGTGGCATGGGACGCGGTGAGAATGTCGAGATCGGCACCTATGTTGAGCACAACATCGGTTCGGAACTGTCCGGCAATATTATCGATGTGTGCCCGGTCGGCGCGTTAACGTCGAAACCGTTCCGTTTCACGGCGCGTGCCTGGGAGATGACGCAGTCGGCTTCGGTTGCGCCGCATGATTGCGTTGGTTCCAATCTGTTCCTGCATACCCGTAACGGTAAATTGATGCGTGCAGCTCCACAGGAGAACGAGGCCGTTAATGAAGTCTGGTTATCCGACCGCGACCGTTTTTCCTACCAGGGCGTAAACAGCGACGATCGCCTCACCCAGCCCATGGTCAAGAAGGCTGATGGCAGCTGGCACGCAGTGGAATGGGAGGAAGCCCTGCACGTGGTCGCCCAGGCCCTGCGCGAACGCGTCGACAATCAGGGCGCGGACCAGCTGGGCATGCTGGTGTCCCCCAGTGCCACACTGGAAGAACACGCGCTGGTGAACCAGCTCGCCGGGGGGCTGGGTGTCAGCAATATAGACCACCGTCTGCGTCAGGTTGATTTCAGCGGGCAACAGGATCAGCCGGTATTTCCCTTTCTCGGGCAGACCATCGAAGAACTGGAAGATGTCAATGCAGCCTTGCTAGTTGGTGGTAATCCACGCAAGGATCAACCGATCATCGGCCACCGCATACGCAAGGCTGCCCAGGCCGGCGCCAGCGTGATGTTTATCAATTCGGTTGATTACGAATACACCTTTGCCGCTGCACACAAGGCCATTGTCACGCCGGCGCGTATGGTTCAGTCACTGGCCGGTGTGGCGGCTGCACTGTTGCAGAGCAAAAAGGCGCGTGCACCGCAGGCATTGCAAGCGGTGATTGACCGGACACTGCCGGACGCTACCGAGCAGGCTATGGCAACAGCCCTCAGTGATGCCGGGCAAGCCACCGTATTGCTGGGGCTCGAAGCCGCTATGCACCCGGCGTTTTCCACCTTGCGTGCGCTGGCGGTACTGATAGCCGAACTGAGTGGCGCCAGGGTCGGTTTTCTGTCCGATGGCGCAAACAGTGCGGGTGCCTGTCTGGCCGGTGTATTGCCGCATCGTGACGTGGCGGGCAAGGCCAGGGAAACATCGGGCCTGACTGCAGGGCAGATGATTGATCAGCCACTGAAGAATTATTTTCTGCTGGGTATCGAACCCGAATTCGATTGCGCCAACGGCGCACAGGCGCTGTCTGCCGTGCAACAGGCAGAGTTCGTTGTCGCGATGACACCTTTTGCGACCGATCGCATGCGCGATTACGCCGATGTGTTGTTGCCCATGAACTGTTTTTCGGAAACATCCGGTACCTTTGTGAACTGCGAAGGCCGCTGGCAGAGTTTCACGGCCGCATCACGCGCAGCGGCAGGCAGCCGCCCCGGCTGGAAGGTGCTGCGCGTGCTGGGTAATCTGCTGGAACTCGAGGGTTTTGATCAGACTTCATCCGAACAGGTGCGGGATGCGTTGAGTCAGCAGATCGGCGAGGTGAGCGTCGATAACACACAGGCCGGTGAAACAGTCGACGATGCAGTGGATGCCGCTGGTCTGCAACGTAGCAGCTATTTACCCATGTACGCTGTCGATAACCTGGTGCGCCGTGCGGTAGCACTGCAACATACGCCGGACGCCGATGTGTCGGCGCTTTGCCTGCATTCCGCCGATGCGTCCAGACTGGGCCTGGCTGATGGTGACAAGGCTTCCGTGCAGCAGGACGGTCAGGCTGTCGAGCTTGATGTCATTATCAACGACCGTATTGCCGAAGGCGCGGCGCTGGTGTCGATGGCGATAGAAGCCACCCTCGAACTGGGCGCGTCGTTCGGAACACTAAAGGTTAAAAGGGTATAAAGACGGACTATGGTTGAGACAACCCTTATCGACTGGATTATCACGGGCGGCATAATTCTCGCCAAGATCCTGATCATCGTCGTACCGCTGATGCTTTGCGTCGCCTACCTGACCTATGCCGAGCGCAAGGTCATTGGCTATATGCAGTTGCGTATCGGTCCCAACCGTGTCGGGCCGCGTGGCTGGCTACAGCCGATCGCCGATGCGGTCAAGCTGATGTTCAAGGAAATCATTGTCCCTTCGAAATCCAATCCCTATCTGTTCGTGATTGCACCGACCCTGGTGATCGCGCCGGCACTGGCGGCATGGGCCGTGGTGCCGTTCTCGGACGGTCTGGTACTGGCGGATGTGGATGCCAGTCTGTTGTATATTCTGGCGCTGACCTCGATTGGCGTATATGGCGTCATCATCGCCGGCTGGGCATCCAATTCGAAATACGCCTTTCTCAGTACCATGCGCAGCGCAGCGCAGATCGTGTCCTATGAAATCGCCATGGGGTTTGCGCTGGTAGGTGTGCTCATGGCTGCCGGCAGTATCAACCTCGGTGACATCGTGATGGCGCAGCAGGGGAGTTTCCTGCACTGGTACTGGTTGCCGCTGTTGCCGCTGTTCGTGATTTACTTTATCTCCGGTGTCGCCGAGACCAACCGCGCGCCCTTCGATGTGGCGGAAGGTGAGTCGGAAATCGTCGCCGGTTTTCACGTTGAATACTCGGGCATGGCGTTTGCCGTGTTCTTCCTCGCCGAATACGCCAACATGATTCTTATTGCGACCCTGGCCGCGCTGATGTTCATGGGCGGCTGGCTGTCACCGTTTGAAGGTATCCCGGTACTCGAACCCATGTTCAACTGGGTGCCCGGTATGGTCTGGCTGGTGGCGAAAACATCGCTGTTCCTGTTCTTTTATCTATGGTTCCGCGCCACCTTCCCGCGCTATCGTTATGATCAGATCATGCGCCTGGGCTGGAAGGTGTTTATACCATTGACCATTGTCTGGCTGGCTGTCGAGGGCGCTGCTGTTGTCGGCGGCCTGGGCCCCTGGTTCGATTGAGGCGAATGTCATGATTCCTGCCATCAAACACCAGCTGAAAAGCCTGCTGCTCTGGGAGCTGCTCAAGGGCATGCGCCTGACTGGCAAGCACCTGTTCTCGAAAAAGATCACCGTGCAGTACCCGGAAGAGAAAACACCCCAGTCACACCGCTTCCGTGGCCTGCACGCATTGCGCCGCTATCCGAACGGTGAAGAGCGCTGCATTGCCTGCAAACTGTGCGAGGCCGTGTGCCCGGCGCTGGCAATTACTATTGAAGCCGAGCCGCGCGAGGATGGCACGCGGCGTACCACGCGTTACGACATCGACCTTTTTAAATGTATTTTCTGCGGTTTCTGCGAGGAATCCTGCCCGGTGGACTCCATCGTGGAAACGCGTGTGTACGAATATCACTTTGAAAATCGCGGTGAGAACATCATGACCAAGGACAAGCTGCTGGCCATGGGTGACAAATACGAAGAACAGATTGCGGCGGACCGGGCTGCCGATGCGGTGTTCAGATAGACATGATAGCTTTTGATAAAATAGTTTTTTACGTGTTTGCGGCAATCCTGGTGTACGCCGCAACGCGCGTCATTACGGTACGTAACCCGGTGCACGCCGCGCTGCACCTGGTGCTGGCGTTTTTTACCTGCGCAGGCCTTTGGCTGTTGCTGGAAGCCGAGTTCCTGGCCCTTGCGCTGGTGCTGGTGTACGTGGGGGCGGTGATGGTGCTGTTCCTGTTCGTGGTGATGATGCTTGATATCAACACCTCGCCCATCAAGGAAGGCTTTATCAAGAACCTGCCGGTCGGCTTGACGGTTGCCGGCCTGATGGTCTTCGAGATGTACCTGGTGGTGCGCAGCAAATACTTCGACGCCGAACACATGCCGACGCCGGCAGCGCATGGGGCGGATTACAGCAATACCCGCGAGCTCGGCAGCGTGCTGTATACCGACTACGTGTACCCTTTCGAAATCGCTTCGGTGATACTGTTGGTGGCGATTATTGCCGCCATTGTACTGACCATGCGCAAGCGGGCCGGTTCCAAGGCCCAGAATCCTGCCGAGCAGGTCAAGGTGCGCAGTGTGGACCGCGTACGCATTGTGAAAATGGAGGCGGAATCGAAGGACTGATCCGGTCACTTCCGTAAAACGCTATGGTACTTGCTGATTTTCTGATTCTGGGTGCGGTGTTGTTCGGGCTGAGTGTGGCCGGCATTTTTATTAACCGCAAGAACGTCATCATCCTGTTGATGTGTATCGAGCTGATGTTGCTGGCGGTGAACACCAATTTCATCGCCTTCTCGCATTTTATGGCCGACATCTCCGGCCAGGTATTTGTGTTCTTTATTCTTACAGTTGCCGCGGCAGAAGCAGCCATCGGCCTGGCGATCCTGGTGGTGCTGTTCCGCAATCGCCAGACCATCAACGTCGATGACCTGGATAGCCTGAAAGGATAAGCGCCGTGGAGAATGTCTACCTTGCCATCGTCCTCGCGCCCCTGATCGGCGCCATCCTCGCCGGTTTGTTCGGTAAGGTGATCGGCCGTTCCGGTGCGCACTGGGTGACTATCCTGGGTGTGGCGACTTCGTTCGTGCTGTCGGTTTTTGTTTTCAAGTACCTGGTTATCGACGGAGGCGAGCCGTTTAACGGACCGGTCTACACCTGGATGGTGTCCGACGGCATCAACATGCAGGTTGGATTCCTGGTCGACCGTTTGACGACCCTGATGTTGCTGGTAGTTACCTTCGTCTCGCTGATGGTGCACATCTATACCGTTGGCTACATGAGCGATGATCCGGGTTACCAGCGTTTCTTCAGCTATATTGCGTTATTCACTTTCTCGATGCTGATGCTGGTCATGTCCAACAACTTCCTGCAGCTGTTCTTTGGCTGGGAAGCGGTGGGGCTGGTGTCCTACCTGTTGATCGGCTTCTGGTACAAGCGGCCCTCTGCGATCTACGCCAACCTCAAGGCCTTCCTGGTTAACCGTGTCGGTGACTTCGGTTTTCTGCTGGGTATTGCCGCAATCGCCGCGTATTTCAACACGCTGGATTATGCCGAGGTGTTTGCCGCGGCACCGTCCATGGCCGCTAGCACCATGCAGATTTTCCCAGGCGCGGAGTGGTCTGCGCTGACGGTAATCTGCATCCTGCTGTTCATCGGCGCCATGGGCAAGTCGGCACAGGTACCGTTGCACGTGTGGCTGCCCGATTCCATGGAAGGCCCGACGCCAATCTCCGCTTTGATCCACGCCGCCACTATGGTCACAGCCGGTATCTTCATGGTGGCGCGCATGTCGCCGCTGTTCGAGTTATCAGAAACGGCACTCAGCTTTGTGCTGGTGATCGGATCCATTACCGCACTGTTCATGGGCTTCCTGGGACTGGTGCAGAACGACATCAAGCGGGTGATTGCCTATTCAACGCTGTCGCAGCTGGGTTATATGACCGTGGCGCTGGGTGCATCGGCCTACTCGGTGGGTATCTTCCACCTGATGACGCATGCCTTCTTCAAAGCGCTGCTGTTCCTGGCTGCGGGCTCCGTCATTATCGCCATGCATCATGAACAGGACATACGCAAGATGGGCGGCCTGAGGAAATACCTGCCCATTACCTACTGGACCTCGCTGGTGGGTTCCCTGGCGCTGATCGGTTTTCCGGGTTTCTCCGGCTTCTTCTCCAAGGACACCATTATCGAGGCGGTGCACGCCTCGCACATTGCCGGTTCGGGCTTTGCCTACGTGGCCGTGCTGTCCGGGGTGTTCATTACCGCCCTGTACAGCTTCCGCTTGTTCTTCCTGGTGTTCCACACCGAAGAACGGTTTGACGAGCACACCCGTTCACACCTGCATGAACCGCCGGCCGTGGTGACCATGCCGCTGGTCATGCTGGCAATTCCGTCCCTGGTGGCGGGTTACTGGATCGATCCGGTGGTGTTCGGTGACTATTTCGGCAGCGCAATATTCGTCATGCCCGCGCACGACGTAGTGGGGCATCTTGCGGAAGAGTTTCATGGTGCCGGTGCGTTTATCCTGCACGGGCTGATGGGACCGGCTTTCTGGCTGGCCATGGCGGGTCTGGGTACTGCCTGGTTCGTGTATACGCAGAAGCCATCGATTGCGGAGCAGCTGGCGCAACGCTTCCAGCTGGTCTACCGCATGCTGGTCAACAAGTACGGCTTTGACCGCTTCAACGAGATTTTCTTTGCCGGCGGTGCGCGCGGTACCGGCTGGACACTCTGGAAGCTGGGTGACGTGCTGGTGATCGACGGTCTGCTGGTTAACGGCAGCGCCAGACTGGTGGGCTGGCTGTCCGGCATCTTACGCCACCTGCAGTCCGGTTATCTGTATCACTATGCCTTCAGCATGATCGTCGGTTTGCTGGTGATGCTGAGCTGGTTCATCTGGTTTTCACCGGGCGCATGACGCGATTTAATAAAAGGGTTTATTGATGAGTGATTTCCCATTGCTCAGTTTGGTGGTCTGGATACCGATACTCGGTGGCCTGCTGGTGCTCGCCAGCAGTCAGTGGCCCAATCTGAATCCGCGTCCGCTGGCACTGGCTGTTGCCATGATCACTTTCCTGACCAGCCTGCTGCTGTATACCGGCTTCGATGTCAGCACGGCGGATATGCAGTTCCAGGAAAAGGCCTCCTGGGTACCGGTATTCAACATATATTATCACCTCGGTATTGATGGCATTTCCATGCCGCTGATTATCCTGACCAGCTTCACCAGTGTGCTGGTGATACTGTCCGGCTGGGAAGTGATCAAGGAGCGTCCGGCGCAGTACATGGCAGCTTTCCTGATTATGGAAGGACTGATGATCGGCGTATTCGCTGCACTGGATGCCATGTTGTTCTACGTATTCTGGGAAGGCATGCTGATACCGATGTTCCTGATCATCGGGATATGGGGCGGGCCGCGCCGCGTCTACGCGACCATCAAGTTTTTCCTGTATACCTTCCTGGGTTCGGTGTTCATGCTGGTGGCGCTGATCTATATGTACACCCAGTCGGGCAGCTTCTCGATCCTGGATTTCCATACCCTCAAACTCGGGCTGACTGAACAGGTCCTGATCTTCCTGGCCTTCCTGCTGGCGTTTGCGGTCAAGGTCCCTATGTGGCCTGTGCATACATGGTTGCCTGATGCGCACGTGGAAGCACCCACTGGTGGTTCAGTGATCCTGGCGGCTATCATGCTGAAGATCGGTGGCTATGGTTTCCTGCGCTTCAGCCTGCCCATCACGCCGGATGCCAGTAACGAGCTGGACTGGCTGATCATCTTCATGTCGCTGACCGCGGTGGTATATATCGGCTTTGTTGCGCTGGTGCAGCAGGACATGAAGAAGCTTATTGCCTATTCGTCGATCGCCCACATGGGTTTCGCGACGCTGGGCTTCTTCCTCGTATTCAGCATCATGGACAATAATGCCGGCAACAGTCATGGCTCGGTGATGGCAATGGAAGGCGGCATGGTGCAGATGGTGTCGCACGGCTTCATTTCGGCAGCCATGTTCCTGTGTGTCGGCGTACTGTATGACCGCATGCATAGCCGCGAGATTTCAGATTACGGCGGGGTGGCGAATACCATGCCGGTTTTTGCAGCCTTCATGATGCTGTTCGCCATGGCCAACGCCGGGCTGCCGGGTACCTCCGGGTTCGTCGGCGAATTCATGGTGATCCTGGCCAGTTTCAAGGCCAGTTTCTGGATCGCCTTCCTGGCGGCGACCACCCTGATTCTGGGCGCTGCCTATACCCTGTGGATGGTGAAGCGGGTGATGTTTGGTGAGGTCGCCAATGACAGTGTGGCAGCACTGCAGGATGTCAACGGCCGCGAAGCCGTTATTCTCGGCAGCCTGGTGTTCATGGTGTTGCTGTTCGGTCTGTGGCCCGCACCACTGGTTGAAGTGATGCAGGTCAGTATCGAAAACCTGGTCGCACACATTACGGTATCGAAGTTGTAAGGGAAAATCATGATAGTTGATCCCGGTGAATTTATGGTGATTCTGCCCGAAATCTTCGTGCTCTCGATGGCGTGCGTAATCCTGGTGCTGGACCTGTTCCTGAACGATAAAGAGCGGGTGATCAGTTACTGGCTGACGCAGCTGACACTGGTGTTTGCAGCTGTGATTACACTGTCCGTGGGTAACGGGCAGAGCGAACTGGTGTTCTTCGGGACCTATATCGCCGATGCCATGGGCACCACACTGAAGGTATTTATTTACCTGGTGACTTTCCTTGCGTTCTTGTATTCGCGTCACTACCTGGAGGAGCGCAAGCTGTTCAAGGGCGAGTACTACGTACTGGGTCTGTTCGCCATGCTGGGCATGATGATCCTGGTCTCCGCACATAGTCTGCTGACGGTCTATCTGGGGCTGGAACTGCTGTCGTTGTCGTTGTACGCCATGGTCGCCTTTAACCGCGATTCCTATCCCTGCTCCGAAGCTGCAATGAAGTATTTTGTGCTGGGTGCACTCGCGTCCGGCATGCTGCTGTATGGCATGTCCATCATTTACGGCTTGACCGGCACACTGGATATCGGCCTGATTGCGGAGACGCTGGACCAGCGGGAAGCGAGTATTCCGCTGATATTTGCTGCGACCTTTATCGTGGTCGGGCTGGCCTTCAAACTGGGCGCTGTGCCTTTCCATATGTGGGTGCCGGACGTCTACCAGGGCGCCCCGACACCGGTCACCCTGTTTATCGGCAGTGCATCGAAGATCGCCGCATTTGCCATGGTGATGAGATTGCTGGTCGAATCCATTGGCGCGTTGCAGTCCGAGTGGCAGGGCATGCTGATCGCACTGGCGGTGCTGTCGCTGGCCATCGGCAACGTGGTGGCGATTGCACAGACCAACCTGAAACGCATGCTGGCGTATTCAACCATTTCGCACGTCGGTTTCCTGTTGTTGGGTATCCTGTCGGGAACTCAACAGGGCTATGCCGCTTCCATGTTCTATATCATTACCTATGCGCTGATGGCGGCTGGCGCCTTCGGTATGATCATCCTGCTCAGTCGGGCCGGCTTCGAGGCCGACGAAATCGACGACTTCAAGGGTTTGAACCAGCGCAATTCATGGTTTGCTTTCATTATGCTGATCCTGATGTTTTCCATGGCCGGTGTGCCACCGACTGTCGGGTTCTACGCCAAGCTGTCCGTGCTGCAAGCGGTTGTTGATATAGACATGATCTGGCTGGCCGCTGTTGCCGTCTTCTTCTCGGTCATCGGCGCCTATTACTATATCCGCATCATCAAGGTCATGTACTTTGACAAGGCAGAGGATGACCAGCCACTGGCCGCCCACTTCGATCTGCGCCTTGGTCTGACCGCCAATGGCCTGGCCATCTTGCTGCTGGGCCTGTTCCCGGGCAGTCTGATGGCACTCTGCAGCCAGGTCATTCCCTGACACCCTCACAATCCACAGAAAGATCCGGGAATGGATAGCGCGCAACAGGATACCATTCAGGTTAGCCAGGTCTGGGATGCCCCCGTACGCCTGTTTCACTGGATAAACTTTGTAAGCGTGATTTCGCTCTTTTTTATGGGCTTTATCATGCTCTACAAAAAAGAGCTGGGGATCAGCAGCCTGGAAGCCAAAATTGCGCTCAAGCAAGTGCACGTCATTATCGGTTACGTCTTTGTCGTGAATCTGCTGATTCGCCTGCTGTGGGCATTCGTCGGCAACCGCTATGCACGCTGGTCAGCTATTTTTCCCTACCGCGGATTGCTTGCCGATATCCGGCAGTATGTCCATGCACTGCGGCAAGGCAGGCCCCAGCCGTACCTCGGTCACAATCCACTCGGACGTCTGGCCGTGATGTTTCTGCTGCTGCTGCTGATTACCATGTCGGCGTCCGGCTTGCTGCGAGCAGGTACAGATATCTACTTCCCGCCGTTCGGCAGCTGGGTACAGGGCTACCTGGCCGCAGACCAGGTGCCACCATCCAGCCTCAAGCCCTATGACGAAACCGGAGTCGACCCACAAAAATTAAAGCAGGTAAAAGCCTTTAAATCACCGATTGGCAAGGTGCATCTGTACACCGCTTACCTGTTGCTGGGCCTGCTGATACTGCATATCACAGCAGTCATTCTGGCTGACAAGCGCGAGGGCGGAGCGATTATTTCCGCAATGTTCACCGGCAGAAAGTACCTCAGCGGAAAACCACTGGACGCCGGCAAACCGGACTAGAAAACAAACTCCCCGACCCCACTTGCAGGCGCGGCGCTAACCCCTTAGAATGCCCAACTCCTGATGCGGGGTGGAGCAGTTTGGTAGCTCGTCGGGCTCATAACCCGAAGGTCGTAGGTTCAAATCCTGCCCCCGCTACCAATATTTAAGCAGTACAAATAACAGGTTAGAGGCTTATGCCCTAACCTGTTTTTCGTTTCAGAATTGTCAGTGCGGGACTTTTGCGGGGATTAAGCTCGCAAACACGGTTCGCCGCTGCCAACAACTCCTCAATCTCGGGTGCAGAATAGTGGGACGTGATGTCCCCGTTTCTGTGTCCGAGTAATACCTTCCGGGTGTCCTGGTCCAGCGAAAGTTTGCGTCCATGCTTGCCTGGCAAATGACTGGACGATGTCTGTGTCAGTTGGCATCATCACAGCGCAGATGCTTCAAGATGCCCACCTGACGGACATCGGAGCACAAGGAAAACAATCGACGCCGTCCGGTGCCGTCGATGTTGAGGTTTGTCTAAACGCTTTGTCTACGCCGCGCTGTTGATTTGCACCGAAGTTTGATCCGGCAGGGCCAGAAATTTGCATTCTGCTCTGACCCACACCTGCCGAGAACAGTTATTTTAATCCAAATACTTGCGACGGTCTCGGTGGGGCATTTCTTGCTGCAAACGGTGGGGCATATTTAGCTGCAAATTAACAAGCATCGCATTCTCGCGATCGATCGCCTGGCGCAGTGATTGCTCCTTTGTCAATGCCATGGTCCACCAGGTTCCCATTTTGCCCTGAAGTCCTGATGCTCAGCCAACGCCTGCGTTGGCGGGAGAAGAAATATCTCCAGGAAACGACAGACGTCTGTTAATGAGGGCGGGGAGGTGGCGAGCGTTCCCTTACGTATGAAGGCATTCCACTGAGTATTCTTTTGCACATCTTCATAGAACCCGGGGCTGAGTCCGGACGGTGTGTGTTCCGGTAAGGGTGTGCGACGACGCGAGAAGGTATTGCGGATCGCTTCTGACAATGTCAGGCCGTCGAAATCGAATTCGTGGGCGATAACCCAGAGATCGTAGAAGTCTTTCATCCGGCTGTTCGCCATGCCCAGGTGAACCAATGCCTGGTATTTCTCTGCGACCACGGTTTCGCGGGGATACGCCTTCAGGTGTGGGGCTCGGTTGCCCAACAGCGTGGGAAATTCGATTTCTCTCGCCTCGGGTGTCACGGCATCTCCGAAACCAATGTCGGCCTGAATCGGTACCCGGGCACCGGCCAGGTCACCGAACAGCCGCACGCGTATGCCGCCGTATTCTGCTTCATCGCGGATCACTTCAACCTGTACGCTGTCGGCCATCAGTATCAGGCCGTCATCTTCGACGGGAATGTCACAGAGCTCGCGAAAGATTGCCTGCAAACTTGCTTCACTGCTGTCGCCGAAGCCGAGGAAATCCGCATCGCGTGTCGGGCGGTGCGGTTGGTCACTCCACAGTATGAACAGCATCGCGCCCTTCAGGATGAAGCGATCCCGATAACCGGACTTGCCGAGGCGGTACAAGAGTCTTTCCAACCCGTATTGGGTCAGGAGTAACTGGAAATCCTCACCCCGTTCACGTGCCAGTGCCAGCAAGCGGTCGCGCACCGAGGCCGCTGTATTTTTCCCGTGTTTATCATTCATGTCACGATCGATTCCAGGTAGGGCCGCATGACATTTCGGACACGGCAGATACCAGCATAGTGCCAAAGATCATCCATGGTGCAGTGCCGTGATCGCCAGCATTCCCTGAGCGCTTCGATGGCGACGTCCAGACCGATTTTGTTACGATATTTGAAACAGTCTGCTACGGTTTTGGCAGAGCAATACACATGCAAGGTCACACCCTCAATTTGGTGTTCCTCGACACCGGCGCTGAGTGTGGTATGGGAGAAGCGCACAATGCGTAGCGGTGGGTACTCCAGGCGTGGTCGCCAGGCTTTTTCTCCGATGGCTAGCCAGACTTCAAACGGTGCCTGGGTCGTCAGTTCGTGAAAGCGCAGGGCGGACAGCAGGCAGACCACACCTTTGGGCACACGTTTGCAGGCTTCTGCGAGCGAGTGGTGCTCGGTGGCATCGGTTCCCGACAGGACATAGAGTCCCCGGCCGATCCGCTGCAGCTTACCGGACGCACAGAGGCGGCTGAGATAAGTCCGCGGAATGTCGTAGGGATCCAGGTCGCGCGGACGCAGCACGCCGGCTTTCCTGACCAGTTCCAGGATCTTGTCTGCCCGTGTGGTTTTGGTAGCCATAATGTTGAAATGTTACAATACCTAGGGGTAAGTTATCAATGCACGATGTACTGTAACAATTATGGAAAAGAGCGGTTGTCCTTCCCGATAATTTGTACTACCTGATGTTCTTGACCTTTTTCATGAGCAGCGTCGAGGTGAGATCCTCGGTCATCGTTGCCGCCGAAGAGGATCCAGAACCATGAAGCCTATTGTCTGTGCGCTGCTCG
>Ga0316189_10000962_pt1 | contig 28615 bp, 30 predicted proteins | sample LowCovwburrow_MG_FD_204930 | JGI IMG/M metagenome (GOLD analysis project Ga0316189, IMG submission 204930) | Coastal sediment microbial communities from Maine, United States - Lowes Cove worm burrow | ecosystem: Environmental > Aquatic > Marine > Coastal > Sediment | place: USA: Maine...
GGTAAAACAGCCAAAGAGGTGCCAACATCTTCAGTTGATGGAAAAGAAATACTGACCACCATTGAGCAGTTTTATGAAAAGTCGATGGCCGGTTACTATTATGCGCCATTTGACATCAATTCAAAAAATTTCTCAGACATCCCAGACGAAACCGATGCCTGGTTTGATGAAATAAGTGATTACCTTGAAGATAGCTCCAGATTAACCGACCAAGGTGAGCATGAAATGGCGGTACAATGTTTCAAACTGCTTCACGAACTGATTGATAAAATGGAGAGCGATGATGAAATTGTCTTCGCCGATGAATATGGTACCTGGATGATCACCGGGGATGAAAAACGGTTTGTAAAATCGTATCTATCATCTTTAGCCGCAATATCAACGCTGGAAGAATATGCCAATGGTGCAATTCCCTTGATAAAAAGGGATAGCTACGAATCTTTTTATAACAAAGTCTACGCCTCAGCGATCAAGATTGCCAATAAAGATCAGAAGGTTTATTTAAAAACAGAAGTGAAAAAACAAAAAATCAGGACGAGGTCAAAATAGGTTATTCGGGATCGCACAAGCTAAAATGGGTTGGGGGCCGTACCACGCTAACGTTCTGAAATAAAAGTATTACATCTGTGGAAACAACCCTTTTTATGTTCTCATAATACCATTACAATTAGATGACTGCCGCCTTCCACTGTTATTATCAAAAAAGTTTGACACTCTGGGGGTCGGGCCACGTTAAGCAACAACTCGCGGCGTTTCTGGAACAAAATACCCGATTGTGAGAAGCAGCGGGTGATTGATGTGGCCCTGGCAAAACCTGAGCTGACACCACGCGAGCTGGCCTGGCAGATCACTGACAGTCATGGTTCCTTTATCAGTGAGTCCAGTGTTTATCGCATCCTGCGTGATTATGACCTGGTTACCAGCCCGGCTTATATCGTACTCAGCGCCGCCGATGAATTCAAACACAAGACCCGCCGTGTAAACCAGCTATGGCAAACCGATTTCACCTATTTCAAGATCATCGGTTGGGGTTGGTACTACCTTTCCACGGTGCTTGATGATTTTAGCCGATATATTATCGCCTGGCTGTTAACTAAGACCATGGCCGCTGATGATGTGAAAAACACCCTGGATCTTGCCATAAACAAAACCGGGATCAGCGGTGTAAAGGTCAGGCATCGTCCCAGGCTGCTCAGTGACAACGGCCCCTGCTATCTGGCCGGAGAATTAAGAGATTACCTTGACCAGCATGGCATAAAGCACACCAGGGGCAGACCCTATCACCTCATGACCCAGGGCAAGATCGAGCGCTATCACCGCACCATGAAAAACGTCATCAATCTGGAGCACTATTATTTGCCCTGGCAGTTGGAGCACAAAATCAGCGAGTTTGTGCAATACTACAATCACCAGCGCGTGCACGAGTCGCTGGGCAACCTCACCCCGGCCGATGTCTACCTCGGTCGGGCAGCAGAGATTACCAAAACCAGGAATTTGATCAAAGAACAAACCATGCGCAACAGAAGGCGCATGAACATGGGAATGAAGCCCCTACGTGATGAGTTGATTAAACCGGCCATACTCAGGGAAAGTGTCTGTTAACAAAATGCCAAACTTGTCCCATAGGGTCTGAAGACGTACAGTTCTCTGGGTTGATGCCGCCCACAGGCAGCAGCAAAGTGTCTGGAGGTAGAACCACCTTCATGGCTTTCAAGATATGAGGCTGAATGAGCTCACCGGGAAACAACTTTAGAGCATCCGCTCCCGCGTTTAGAGCAAAAAATGCTTCGCTGGGTGTGGCAACTCCGGGAATGGATACGAGCCCACTCTCTTTGGTCTTACGAACAAGATTCACATCCAGGTGGGGTGAGATGATCACTCGCCCACCGGCAGCCTTAATGTCAGCAATAGAGCGGGGATCGGTGACTGTACCGGCTCCGAATAGCGCTTGATCTCTCAGTTTACTTGCCATTTCCCTGATACTTTCAATGGGTTTGGGCGAATTGAGGGGAACTTCGATAATGCGGAAACCGGCATCAACTAATGTTTTTGCTACAAGGGGTGCTAGGTCTGGCTCTATGCCTCTAAGAATTGCAATCAGGGGCATATCTGTCAGTAAATTTCGTAAGGGTTGGCTATGCATGGGTGGTTCTTTCCATTCGATATTGCGATGCTTCGCGATAAATAAGAATCAAATTTGATTATTGAGTCACCAGGTATTTATTCAATCAGACCGGCGGCCCGGGCAATACGCAGATGCCCGCGAAAAGCAGCCGCCTCACCGTCAATTATAGTTGGTTCTATTCCGAAAAACTTCGATGCGCAACCATAGCTGGCTGCGATTTTCTGATTGGCGATGATAGTGATGGAGTTAAGCTGTGGATAGAGCTCCTGCATCCCCCTTATTTCATGACCGATAAGAATTCCTGCCAAATAGAGCCGCAGGCTGGATCGAGGGATAACACCGCAGTAGGCTTGACTGCGGATACCAAACAGGTGATGAAGCAATCCTACAGGGTCTTTGGCCCGAGCGAGCCCCTGTAAAAAGGCGTCGTCTGCTTCAGTTGCATCCCCATCGATCGAAGATGCCGAACTAACCATGAGGCGCCCTAAAATAGAATATTCTGATAGGACCGCCAAAGCCTCACCGGTAAGAGAGGTTTGGAAACAGGATATAACACCCCCCCACAACAGTTACCCATTTGCTGTGGGTTCCGGGTAAGCAGATAATTGCTCTCCCTTGAGGTATATCATCCAATATGCCGGCAAGCTGGGTCTCTTCACCGCGGATGATATCATGAACGCCATAGGAGTCTAGTGTCGCCAGCCCCGGAATAATATAGGCACATTTGCTTTCCGGAAGGGATACGATATGCAGAGTTTCCGCCAAATCCGTCAAACGGGCAGGCAGAGGGACATGGGGCACCCGAGACCATCCTTGCTCACTCCCAATCATACCGGAGAGCAATACCGGAAGGTTGGGGTAATCATTCAACCACTGTCCCACTATTTTAGAAAAAGTGCCGCTAAAGTCACCATCTACGACTTTCATAATACCCTGGGCCGCCTCGCGACGATCCACTATGGCTCCCAGTCGGTCTAATAAAAATGCGCGGAAACTGGTGGTGCCCCAATCAGCTGAAATCAAAATGGGTTTTTGCATCCTGCACCTATAGTGTCTCTATGTTGAATTCGCCTTGCTTGCTCTTTGATAGCCTGATGGAATCACCAGACCATAGTGTCACGATTTTAAAAGGAGCTTTTGAGTATTGCCCTGTAAGCGCATCGGGGGGTTCGTAAAACTGTTCCCACAAATCCCAGTGCATGGGTATACAAATTCGGCAACCTAAATCTTGGGCAGCTCGGATCACATCATCAGCAGCCATGTAAAGCTCGCGGCCATAGTTCAATAGGGCCACATCCACGGGGAATTGTTCGGATGCTCGCTTGTAGAGGTCCGAGTACAGACTGTCACCGGAATGAAAGATTGTAATATCGGCATGGGTTATGTGAAAGGTGACGGCCTGGGGTTCCAATGGGTCATTTCCCGGGCCGGCAACAACTGAAAAATCGCCCAATGAGAAGCTATCTCCAGCTTCTGCTGTAACAATTCTCTGTTCGGTTAAACCGGCCGCCGTCATCACCTCCACCGAACTCCGCGGACCGATGAATTGTGACAGCGTATTGTCGTGGAGCAGTCTCAAGAGCCGGGGATCGCAGTGGTCCAGGTGGGCATGCGTCGATAATACATATTGCGAATCATAGAGATCTTGGACAGGAAATGGGGGTTCCTGGCGTCGGTCGATACCTTTGCGGGGCGCACCGCCCCAATATGGGTCGACCAGCAGGCAGGTATCTTCCGATCTGAACCGAAACCCGGAACCTCCTAAAAATGTGAGTTCAGTGGTCATTGCTGTGCCTCGTGACTCTCCCTCAACCATCCCCACTAGGAAATCTACGATGGATGCGTGGCAATTGGATAACAGCCCCATTTCGCCACCATCTCCGAGATTTTCTCGACCCTTGAGATCATGGTGTCGGGCATGGCGTTATCGGAAATTCCGAGAATGAAGGCATCCCCCGGCGCAATTGTTTCAAACAAGTTGACCATGTACCGTTCAAATTCTTCTTCGGGGTAGGCTGCTTCGAGGATGACCGATGGCACCCCGCCCCAAATAATGACATCATGTTCCAATGTTTCCCGCGCCTGCTCAAGAGTCACATCCACCAAGGGGGCCGTGGCCAGGCACTCGAGCATGTCATATCCGGCGGCTCTCAGGTTGGGTAGAATCACACCGGTTTCGTTGTCCGCATGCATGGTTAGAAATTTGCCGTTTTCATGGAGTAGTTGGGAAAATTCTTGGTAGTAGGGGGCGATGTAGGGATCGAAGTAGTCCGGAGGGGTAAAGGTACTGGAAATATGCAGACCGTGGAGAATCAACTGTCCAGGGGATTCGGCCACGATTTGCCACATCTCTTTGTCCTTGGCGGTCATCAGATCCAGCAGATCCTTGACTAGGGCTTCTTTGTCCCACAAATGGAAGTAGCCCCCCTCATAGCCAGCCAATTCGCTTAGCCAGCCATGGAACGGGCAGTCACCGGCCAGTACCATGGGTAGACCATCCGCGCCGATCTCGGCATCGAACTCCCGATATTGGTCATAGGTTGGGACAAACTCGGTGTGCTCCACCACATACATCCAGACTGCATAGTCCTCGTCGTCCTTGAGAGGATGCTCCACGATGATTTTTTCATCGATGCCCTGTCGCACTAGAAGCTCACTTCCGGTCCGGACCATACGGACCTTACCCTTGGGCGTAATGTATTCGGTGGTCTCCTTCAAGCCCTCCTCGATGACGTTTACTTCCATTTGCCGGTACTCTTTCTTAAATACCCGAGCCCGTCTCGCCGGGGTGCCCATTCCCAGTTTGTGCTCTACCTCCCGCAGACTCAAGCCTTGGTAGCGTTCCGGCATGGTTCCCCGTCTGATCTGGCCTTGATACCAAAGATTTAATCTAGGTATCCAGGGAATTCGATCCGGCGCGCGGCCTTCCAGAATTGCCAGCAATCTTTCGCGGTTGTTCATTCCTGCTTCCTGGTTTGGGCTCATAACCATCCTCTATTTAGGTTCATAACTATCCTCTAATGGTTGCCCCGCCGTCAATGGGGATCACCGCGCCGGTGATAAAGCGGCTTTCGTCCGAAGACAGGAATGCCGCCAAGCCGGCAATCTCTTCAACAGTACCCATGCGCTCCAAGGGCGCACGATGGGTTAATTTCCTTTTGGTCTCTTCTGCCTTGGGACTTTGGGCGATCAATCGGTCGATCCAGGGCGTGTCGATGGTCCCGGGTGCCAGACAGTTGACGCGAATTTTTCGCGGTGCCAATTCCACGGCCAAGGCGCGGGTCAATCCCATCAAGGCGGCCTTCGAAGTGCAGTAGGCCGACCTTTGGGCAAAGCCTTGCAAGCCCGCAATCGAAGAGATGTAGATCACCGAAGCCGCTCGGTTGAAATAGGGCAGGGCATGTTGGGTCATCAGCATGGGCGCCGTGGTATTGACGGCCAGCACTCGTCGCCAGAGTCGGGCATCCATGGCTTCCAGAGCCGCTTCGCCGGGGATGCCGGCGGCATTCACCAGGATATCAAGCCTGACCTTTTCCCTCTGTAGATTGTGGTAAAATTCACGGATTTGTGTTTCAACGGCAAGATCCACCACGGCGGCATGCGCACCGGGTGTCTTTGTGGCTAAGTGCTCGATCCGGCTTGCATCATGGTCCACCATCCAGACACGGGCACCATCAGCCGCGCAGCGCTTTATTTCGCCAAATCTTCTCTTGTTTCCTAATTTGTCATATAGCTCAGTCTATTGAGTTTCAAGTAAAATAATGACTCATTAGAAATCGACTAAATAGATTCAATAATAGTTTTATTCTCACCCGTGGCTCCATAAAACCTACTAAATATCTGTTTAGAATTTTTCCATCAAAGGGTAGGCGGATAAAACCAAGACTTTAAACAAGATAGTTCGGGAATATTCCAGACTTTATCGGTTGCGACCATGGATGGGCATGGCGATATTTTCTATACGCCCATCGGGTCCAATGATGGCCATCTGTTCCCACAGGTTGACGGTGCTGCAGACATGTCTGGGTGCGATTAGGATATAGTCGCCGATATTGACTTTCATATTTTCGGGATAAGTAACCACCGTATGCTCTTCACTCCATCTCACAGCTTGCATGCCAGAAACGCTGAAACAGTCGATCGGACCCTGATCAATTGACCATCTTTTATAACCGAGATTTAATGTGGCGGTATTGGCGCGACCTTTATCAATCACCTGTGCCAGAATAAAGGCTGCCAGATGAAACTTACCTGGTAATATCTCATTAGTTTGGGTGTCATTGTAAACCCAGGTACCAGGAGATAAATATACTTTCGTGCTCAATCCAAGGGGCGCCAAACATTCCAGATCCGTCAAAAAGCTGGGAGTTCCGCCCACCACCACCCGCGGGACCGTTATAGCGGCATGCTCAAACTGCTGAATCGCATTCACTATCAGTTTAATGTGCAAAGGGATTCAATGCGCCGTTTTTCCAGCTCCTGAGAATGATTGTGCCCATCATAGGCATGCAGCCCCGCAAATTGAAGTTGCGGGGTCAATGGGAGCGAATTATAGAAAGCCAATGCGTTTTCCGGAGCCATACCAGTCCGGTGCATTCCGACATCCAAATCGAGAAGGTAACTCCATTTGATATTTACCCCATGAGCAGCTGCCAAAAGGTGTTCGACGTGGTCGTGTTGGGATATCTGCACATAAAACCGGATTTCCCGGTTTTCAGTAATTAGTCGTCCTAGTTTTTCAACATCCGGCGGTAATAATGGATAAGCTACAAAAATAGATTTGGCACCCGCCTTAACTAACATTTCCACTTCATTGGGGGTGGCCTTAAAGCCTCCAATACCGACCCGTAAAAGTTTTTCAACTACCCAATGGGATTTATGTGTTTTTACATGGGGCCACAGTGCATGCAGGCCATAATCAGGGGCGATTTCTTTTAGTGACCTCCTGATTTTTGTAATATTACATTCCAATTCGGCTTGGAAAAGAACCAAACGCGGTGTGGCGATGCGTTCCGGTGTCTCAATACGGTAAGTTTTCTTTAGTGACTCTTCAAAGTGAAATTCCATATTTAATGCATGTACTCCTTAGGTGCTAGTTCAATCCCATCTTCCCAGTGCTCCATAGATGTGGCATGTTGGCCTTCAAATATGCCCTGATCAAGGCATCAAAGGAGGTAACTAAGGCATCGCGATTAACAACACCCATACACGGACGAAAGGATAGTCAACAGGAAAACCAGTGGGGTGAACCAGGCCCAACATTGCCGCGACTGCAGGGGCTATTGGCGCCAGATCGACTTAACTTCCTCAACCTTCTCCTGCACCTGTTCCGGGGTCGCGGCCATAAGCTGTAGGGCCAGTCCACGGGTGCTCAAATTCTCTTTTAGCAGCAGTAAATCATCAGTTGAAAATGCGCCCCATATGTATAACCGTTTTTTCGCAAGGATTTGCTGGAAGCGAGGAATCATTTCCGGGATGCGGGCACCGCTATAATCCAGATTGATTTCGATGACGTCCAAATCGGGCATTTCCAACAGATCGTCCACAGTGAACAGAGCTGAAGAATGCAAGTGGATACCCGTTGACGCCATACTGCGAGAGAGGACCGACTCACAGTCCCGCACGAATTCACGATACAGAGTCGGCGACCAGTAAGCAAGGGCATCATCTTGCAACCATCCACCAGGCCGGCGGGACCATAGGTTTTCGATGCTGAAACTATAGCCTCCGGCAAATTTGGGAATGTGTGCCAATTGCGCTTGAGCGATCTCAATCCATCCGTCCGTCACGATGTTAAGAATTTCTGCAACCTGCTCCGGATGTTCGTAAAGGTCGTGTATGGATTGCGTGGCTCCACGCATCGCCGCCAATACGTCGGTTGGACCTCTCATCAGGCAAAGCGCCACTGGAAAGCGTTCGTTGGACAATTCAACCAACCACCGGGTGAACCCGTCCAAGTGCTCTAGCCAGTCTTGACGGAGTTTTAGTCCCTCTTCCTCCAGGCGAGTATAACTATCCAGCCAGGGTTCAGACCAAATTTGATGATCCCGATGTTGAATGGGGCAACCGAACACAGCTTCCACCCACGGCATACCCATTAAAGGAAAGGCTGCCCAAGGAATGTCCGCTGCGATCTTTTTTTGGTCCTCAAACAGTTTTTCGTAGTCATCCCGAAAGTACTCAAACTTGATATCTTCTGGGTTAAGCGTCCCTTCGGGCAGTTGGGCCAAGCCGCTTTGATATAGTTGGGGGATTTCAAAGGTGCCCGCCCATCCGGAGAGCAAGGGGCGATCTGTCTCCTGGCGTGCCCAAAATGCATCACAATGCTCAAAATTGGGTAGTGGTATTTTGGGTGGCATCATGTACTGTTATATATAGGTTACAATCGGCGGTGGGCCGCTTTTGGATCAATTGCTGAATAAAAGTTCAAACCGATAACGGTGAAGAAGTCAATCCGGCCATGACATAAATTTATCGAATTTACGCGCTTGCAGTTCGCCAAGTGTTTCAGGTTCGTTAAAATTACCTTGGCGGGCCGCGGCTGCTTCTTGACGGATACGTTCAGCGACGGTTTCCGCTTGACCGGGGTGCAGATTGCATGGATCCAGGTAGAAAAACCCATGTTCCACTTCATGATCCCGCACAATCACCGGTGGATCACCGGCGGCCAGCCGCTGGGCCAGTGTCCAGGCGGTAATATTGGCTTCTGTGGGATCAACTGTTATTTTTAATCTGTCCAGAGGGTTGTTGGTGGGATCTGGGACCATCGTAGCTGAAATTCCTACAATATCGGATAATTTGTCCTGCCACAATCTCAAGCATTGGATCTCTAATGCACGTACGCCTTGATGGTCTCTTTTTTCCCAAGCTTCTAAAGCAGCGATCGCCCCGATGATTCCCTCTTTGCCGACCTTCATCCCTCGGCCGATGCCGAAGTTTTGAAAGTAAGCCGCCCGGACCAATTCCCGTTCGCCAGCCACAATCCCAGCGGTGGGTCCTCCCAGAAATTTATGGGCGCTATAGATGGCGATATCAGCGTCTTGTTTCAGGAAGGTTCGCAAATCATACTCGGAAGCCAAATCGGCGATAACCAGCACGCCTTGGGCATGGCAACGTTGCGCAAATTCAGGTAGAGGAATCATCCCATAATCCACTGTATGATGTGACACTACATACACGGCTGCAGCAGTACGCTCCGTGATTTTTCCGCTCAGTTGATGGGGGGCAGCATGGGTGGCCGTGCCCACCATGATGACTTTCGCTCCGGCAAGGCGGATGGATTGCTCCAGGGGGGCACCGTAGTTGACATTATGACCGGCTAACAGCAAAACCTCGTTTTTCATCCCGTTAGTATCGGGCAATTGTTCGATACGAGCCAAATCAGCACCGGTCATGGCACCGGCCACGGATAGTGTAATGGCTGCCGAGGCTGAGGCTGTCACACAACCGGCTTGGGCATCAGTCAATCGGGCAATCACCTCGCTGGCCTTGCGTTGCAGATCGTGAATTTCAACAAACTGCGGTAAAATTTCGGAAACCGCCTGGATCGCTTCGGGTACGACAATGGAGGCCCCCAAAGCCGTCATGGTACCTGAAACATTAATGACGGGACGCAGGCCCAATCGGTGGCGGATATCAGATGATTCAGCTTTCATAAGTATACCTGTTTACATCCTGGAAACGACCCAAAAAGGATTTGAGACGTTCATGTTTCGGGTTGACGAGAATCTCTTTCGGAGGACCTTCAGCGATGATCACCCCGGCATCCATGAATACTACCCGTGTGGCCAGATCCTGGGCAAAGGAAATTTCATGGGTGACACAGAGCATGGTCATTCCAGCCCGGGCAAGCTGCAAAACCACCTCAAGCACCTCTCCGATGAGCTCCGGATCCAAGGCTGATGTGATTTCATCGAGGAGCAGGATTTTCGGCTCCATGGCTGCGGCCCGGGCGATTCCAACCCGTTGCTGCTGTCCGCCGGAAAGCTGCGCTGGTAAACTATCAAGCTTATCACCCAGCCCAACTCGTTCCAGCCATTTCGCGGATACTTGCTTTGCCTTGGCCTTGTCGATGCGGCGGACTTTGGTCAATCCGAGCATGACATTTTCCAGTGCGGTCAGGTGAGGGAAAAGGTTGAACATTTGAAATACCATGCCGATATCAGCCCGAATGGCTGAAACCTCGCGGTCAGACCGTTTTACGCGTTTGTTCGCAACGCTCCGGTAGCCGATCTCGACACCATCGACCTGGATGCTGCCATCATCATACGTCTCAAGGGCATTAACGCAGCGCAGCAGCGTAGTCTTGCCCGAACCCGATGGTCCGATAATTACAACTACTTCTCCACGTTTCACTTCCAGGTCGATACCTTTGAGCACTTTATTCGTCCCGAATGATTTACCCAGTTGACGGATGCGGACAATTGGTTTCGATTCTGTCATGTCGTTCTTCCTATGGGACCGATAAATAGTTGTCTATATTTTTGATTATTATGAAGAGGCACGTTATTTATCGGTTTTTACACTCCGGCAGTCATATTCGACATGCACTATATCCAAGTTTCTTGAATTTTCTATGTATTGTAATCAAATCGTTTTTCGACCCACCTACTAGTGCTGGACAAACTGTAGTTAATCGCAAAATAGAAAAATGCACCGGTGATATACAGCGGCAGCGGACGATAGGTTCTGCCAATTACCTGTTGTACCGCTAACATCAGGTCGACAACGCCCACCAGAGAAATCAGGGCACTACCCTTGACCATATCAGTCACCGAGTTGATCCAGGGTGGCAGAAATCGGCGCACGGCCTGGGGGAAGATAACATAGGCCAACCGTTGGAAGAAAGTAAGACCGATGGACATACCGGCTTCCATCTGACCCTGGTGAAGGGATTGGATCGCACCCCGGGTAATCTCGGTAACATGGGCGGCCGAAAATGCAGCTAACGCCGTTACCCCGGCTGCAAAATTGTTAATATCAATCCCAATTGCCGGGAGACCATAGTACACACTAAAGATCAGTACTAAAACAGGAATTCCGCGCACAATATCAACATAAACGCGAATCGGCCAGTACAGAAAAGCCGGTCCATAGGCCAAACTGATCCCGCCCAGGATGCCCAAAAACGTGGCGATAATCATGACCAATACAGAAACCTGTAACGTAATGGATAGCCCATTCCATAAAAAGGGCAAGGAATAGATGATGTCACTCATGATTGGCCTTGGATACTGTATTTACGTTCAATTTGTTGCAGGAGAAAGGTAATGGCGTAACCGGTAACCAGGTACATCGGTGTTACCACCAAATAGACTTCCACGATTCGGAAAGTATTGAAGTTGATCCATTGGGCACCGTAGGTTAATTCCGGAACAGCGATTACAGCTGCCAACGAGGTGTCTTTAAACAACGAGATGAATGTATTGCCTAAGGAAGGCAGTACAATTCGGAACATCGTCGGCAATCGAACCCACAGAAGTCGTTGAACGGAGGTCAGCCCAATCGCTTTTCCCGCATCGATCAAATTATTCGGGATGGCATCCAGCCCGGCCCGGAAGATTTCCACGAGATTGGCGCCCGAGTATAGGGCCAACGTGATGATAAAGGAAGTGGTCGGACCGTATGCAAATCCGCCGACACTCGGAATGCCGTAGAATATCAAATAAATCAATAATAATAGCGGCACGTTACGGATAAATTCCACATACGAAGCGACCATCTTCCTAAGAATCAAATTGCCTCGTGTATAGACCAATGCCAAGGTCAGGCCGATCACCATTCCGATCAGAATCGAGACCATGGCAAGTCCGATTCCATACAAAAGTCCCATATAGAGACGATCGAAATTCTTCCACACGAGGTTGAAATTCAAGTGATACGAAAACACCACAGACTCCTAAGTTGCTACATAGTTGGGAAACCAGGTGTTGGTTCGGGAGGTTTTTGGCCAAAATATTTTTCAAAAGGACCGGCATACCGACTGGATAGATGGCCAAACATGGAGATATTGAACACCGTATTTACGTAAGTTAGCCAATCAGGGTCATCGTATTTGACAGCTGCCCCGTAAAGCATGGGATAGAATGCTTTACCGGCGTCGACATAACGATTCGGATTGCGAGCTACCATCCAACGCACGGTTGACAGATCGATGACGGCCGTATCAGATCGTCCCGATTCCAATGCCTGAATCACGTTAGCCTGGGAATCGAGAAGCATTGGCTGAGCTTCTGGCAGTGCGGTGTGAACCAATTTCTCCGCATCAACATTCTGCAGAACCGACGCGCGCGCCTTGGTACCTGCGTCTAGTAATTCCTGAAAAGATTTATACTTGCCTTTGACTGAGGTTAATAGGGCAGCACCCTCAACATAATAGGGGCGGCTGAAGGCCACCATTTGTGCTCTTTGGGGATTGATCGTCATGAACTGAACAACGATATCGACCTTGCCGGTCATGATATTGGGGATGCGCGCATCCGGTGCTTGTTTTACAAATTCTATGGCGTTTTCATCATCAAATAACCCGGCAGCCAGGATTTTGGCCATGGCAATGTCCATGCCTTCTAATTCACCTTTTTCATTTTCAAAATGCCAGGGCGCGTTGGTGCTTCCTGTGCCGCAGATCAGTTTGCCACGATCAAGAACTTTCCTGAGCAGGCTGTCCGGACGGGATTGCGCGGCAGCTTCCTTAGCGTTTAAAGCCCCGCTGGCGGCCACCAATGCTGCTGACCCTGTTAGGCCTAAAACACCGTACCTTAGGAAATCTCTTCTTTGCACTTCTCTTTTTTCCATGGCTTGTCTCCTTTTCGGTTTCATACCCTTAATCGGGTAACTGGTTAGTAACGTCCTTTGAGTTGTCAGCTCAAAATGTAAAATCTGCCGCAAGGGGCGTTTATTAGAAACAAATCGAAAAAACCAATTTGCATCGGACTTAGACGAATAGGACCTAAAGGTGATAGTGGTTCTGTCTTTAACTGCGCATGAATACGAAGGGTGCGAAGAGTCTGGACGATCATTGCGCTGCTATTCTTCAAGCTCGACGATCATCTCGACTTCAACCGGAATATTTCCGGGTAAAACGTTAGTCCCCAAGGCTGAGCGGGCATGACGGCCTTTATCTCCAAAAATTTCCACAAATAGATCAGAAGTGCCGTTGATAACTTTGGGCTGATCCAAAAAATCTGGAGTACTATTCACAAAACCCAACAGTTTGACTACTCTTTTAATTTTATCCAGATCCCCGAGTTCATTCTTCAGTGTTGCCAATAGTGCTAACCCTACTTGCCGAGCCGCATAACAACCTTCTTCCAGGTTTAGATCTTCTCCAACCCTACCAAATATCAATGTACCATCATTTTTAACGGGTCCATGGCCTGAGAGATACAGGTGGTGACCACTATATACGGCGGGAATGTAATTGGCCTGTGGTTTAGGAACCGGTGGTAGGACGATATTCAATTCATTTAGTTTTTTCTCTATTTCCATTCGCTAATCTCCTTGTCATTGAAAGCATGCGGGAAAATTACCTCCAATCAAAAAATAGAGTATCGACCATTGTCAGCATATTGTTTGATGTCTGTCGTATTACAGGCTGCTGTCGTAAATATATTAGCCACTGGCATTTCTGTGATAAAGACTGCAATCTTGCTTTCTCGACACCCGGCCAGTTAGATTATACTATTTCTGGGGATCAATTAGGAATGGGCTACCGATAGTGAGTAAACCCACAATAGTTGCTACCCTTTGTATTTAAAACACCGTATATAATCACTTCTATTTGGTATAATAGTCAGCCTCAAGGTGCGGGAGATTCCGTAAAGTGGAAAAGCTTGAAGAACTCTAATTATTTAACTCCGAAGAATGTAACCTTGGGGCACGTTTTGTTCCTGTTGTACCCGTCTGGCGGATATATCCCCGATAGGGGCCGATGCCTTCAAATTGCGTGTGGCCATTTTTGCCAATGGTAGGCCTTTAAAGGGTAATATGTCAACCAATTTTATTATTTTAACCAAACTTGGGCTAATTGGTTTGTTGAAAAAATAAGGGTCAAAGCTTGAATAGTGAATTATAAAATGACAGTCCCCTCCAATTGAAGAGGCCGGGGTCGTGAAGGGGTTAGAATCGTGTCTTCATTATTGACAGATTTAGAAATAGTGGGAAGATGAAAACTTGATATATCCTATTGTTTTCCTCTCCGAATTCCTTCGGGACCACATTGCTGCAAAACCCAAACCCCCCGCTCAAAGCCCGGGATCTTCGATTTTCCTTCAACTATTTTTCCCCTCCGTCAGGGTGGATCTGGACCTTGCCTGACACTTGTGTCATAGTGCCAGGCATCACCATTTAGCAGCCGGGTCATGCCCGGTACACAACAAATGCTTTCACAACCGGCGAACTATTTTCGTGCTTTTTTTGAATGTTTTTTCGAATCGAATTTTATAGCCTTTTCAAAATTTATCGCGACTTCCAGTCCGGCGGGTAAAGTACGATGAAATCCTGTCTTTCCCCCGAAAAAATGTTGCAACCTGATACGTAATAGGTTACATTATCCTTCGTGATCAAGAAATTCAAGCACAAAGGATTGAGGAAACTATTTGTATCCGGAGTTTCTTCTGGCATTCAACCACAGCATGCAACACGACTTCGACTGATTTTAGCACTCCTTGAAACAGCTGAATCAATACAGGATATGGATTTGCCCGGCCTAAATTTGCATGAATTGAGGGTGCAAAGAAAAGGGATTTATGCAATTAAAGTCAGTGGCAATTGGCGTATCACGTTCAAAATTATTAATGGGGATATTTTAGACGTCAACTACGAGGACTACCATTAAGGATGTTTATCATGGGAATGTACAACCCTCCTCATCCAGGAGAAATAATTAGAGAATTTTGTATTGAGCCTTTGAGCTTAACGGTCACTGATGCGGCTAAAGCTTTGGGAGTTACTAGGAAAACTTTTTCGGCAATATTAAATGGACGGTCCGGAATTAGCCCTGAAATGGCTCTCAGACTTTCTAAGGTTTTCGGTCGTTCTCCAGAAGCATGGCTTAGACTGCAGTTGCAACACGATCTTTGGCAGACCCAGCAAAAAGTCGATTTGAAGAATCTAAAGCGTGTTAAAGCAGCCTAACCATAATTGGTGTTTTGACCTGCAAACTTTCAACAAGGCAGTTGCGCTCGGATGGCTGAAAAAGTTGGATATTTTTAAAATGGTGATACTTTGGAGAAGATTCACGTTTTTTTGTATCTTTTCAGCAGTTACCCGCCGCCGCTGAAACGCATACGTTCGCCGTACATATAATATTCAAGGAATAATAAAATGGACTACGATAAAGAAAAAGTTGATGAATACACCTCCGGCGAAAAAATCGATGAATCTGACCGGAAAACTATGCGGTTTTGCGTAAAGGCCTGTACAGGCTCGAAAGGCTGGAGCCCGGCAAGTTAACCCAACACTTTAGAATCATAAAGAGGAAAATATGTCAGACGGAAAAATTGAAAAATTGGCCGTATTAATAGATGCAGACAACGCCCAACCCGCTATTGTTGAAGGGCTGCTATCGGAAATCGCAAAATATGGGACAGCCAATGTAAAAAGGATTTACGGTGACTGGACGCTGCCAGGCCTTAAAGGATGGAAGGAAGTTCTTTTACAGTATTCAATCCAGCCTATACAACAATTTGGGTACACTTCAGGGAAAAATGCAACCGACAGTGCACTGATAATTGACGCAATGGATTTACTTTACACGGGCAAATTTGATGGTTTTTGCATTGTATCCAGCGATAGTGATTTCACTAAGTTAGCGTCAAGGATAAGGGAAGCCGGTCTATTTGTATATGGATTCGGTGAGAGAAAAACCCCTAAAGCATTTGTTTCTGCCTGCGATAAGTTTATTTTCACTGAAGTACTGCGCTCCAAAGATGATTATAGTGAGAAAATAAGACGCGAAACGACCAGCGAACTTAAGAAAAACACGAAACTCGTTAATTTATTAAGAAACGCTGTTGAAGCATCTTCGGACGATTCTGGTTGGGCTCATCTTGCATCTGTGGGTAGTAACATTGCCAAGCAGGCACCAGAATTTGATCCGCGAAACTATGGTTATAAAAAATTGGGGGAACTTGCATCAGCAACAAAGCTCTTCCAAATCGAAGAAAGGGCTGTTGGTGATGGACCTTCAAAGGCAATTTATTTAAAAGACAAAAGAAAGAAATAGTGAACATCCTTCCAAATATTGAGGTTTTTGAAAGTTCCTCCTCTGTTGATTATTATAAAGGGGAAGAATATGTTGTTTCGAAGTGGCCGAAGGAACTGCTACGAAAACAATGAAGCTCCTCGCCGCAAGCGGATGGGGTATTATTAAATGTAATAAACAACCACGGCCAGCGGACGTGTTATTGATTTACTTGCAATTGCTTTGGGAGGCCAAGAAACAATTTTGACCTCGAAAACGATGATATTTATGCTGGAAGCACCTATTCCCAAGATCTTTATTGATAGATAACAGAATGATATCTTGGCCCGACCCCATTACTTTGAAGGCTCATGAAAGCGGTTGTATACACAAAATATGGATCACCCGATGTTCTTCAGCTCAAAGAGGTAGAAAAACCTATTCCCAAGGATGATGAAGTTTTGATAAAAATTCATGCGGCATCCATAAATTCATGGGACTGGGATATGTTAACGGGTAGGCCGTTAGAGTATCGTCTTCTGAGTGGGATTCTAAAACCAAAAAAAACTAAAATTCTTGGATGTGACATAGCAGGACGAATTGAAACGGTTGGGAGAAACCTAAAGCATTTTTCTCCGGGTGATGATGTCTTCGGAGACCTATGCGAGGGTTATTGGGGAGGTTTTGCCGAATATGTATGTGCTCGTGAAAGCGAATTAACGCTGAAACCGGCTGGTATGACATTCGAAGAAGCAGCAGCCACACCCCAAGCAGGACTCCTTGCACTGCAGGGACTTTGCGATAAAAGAGAGATTCGGACGGGACAAAGAATTTTGATTAATGGTGCTGGTGGTGGTGTAGGTACATTTGCAATTCAGATGGCCAAATCATTTGGCGCTGAGGTGACAGGCGTGGACAGCACAGGCAAATTGGACATGATGAGCTCTCTTGGTGCAGATCATGTTATTGATTACACTCAAGAAGATTTTACCAAAAATGGGAAGATTCACGATCTAATCCTTGATGTTAAAACAGATCGTTCTATTTTCGAATATAGGCGTGCATTAAGTTCTAATGGAATTTATGTCACGGTCGGAGGTAGATCTGCTCGAATCTTACAACTCGTGCTCCTTGGATCATTGATTTCTATGACCGGAAGTAAGAAACTGGCTCTAATAATGTATAAACCAAACAAAGATTTAAACATTCTTACCGAACTTTTTGAATCTGGCAAAATAAAACCAGTTGTAGATAAATGTTTCCCGTTAAGCGAGACTGCGGAAGCTTTCCAGTATTTTGGAGAAGGACATTTCAAAGGAAAAGTAGTAATAACTGTATGAAATAATTACAATACTTAACAATTAGCTCCACCGGACAGTCAAAAGCTGTACCGGTCGCTCCTCGTGGGATCTTTTGGCAGCCGGTGAAGCAGTTAGTTAAATTTCAAATAACTTAGGGGAAATTCATTTACGAAAACGGAGAATAAATTGGCAGAAAATAATAAAAACGTTAGTAGGCCTTCATGGGATGATTACTTCTTTGAAATTGCCGATTCTGTTTCAAAGCGGGCGACATGTGATCGTGGAAAGAGCGGTTGTGTAATCGTCAAGGATAAGCAAATTCTTGTAACGGGGTTTGTAGGGTCACCCGTCGGATTTGCACACTGTGACGATGTCGGGCACCAAATGAAACGGCTTACTCATGAAGATGGTCAGATCACAGAGCACTGCATGCGAACGATTCACGCTGAACAAAATGCTATTTGTCAGGCCGCCCGGCGGGGGATTTCCATTGAAGATGCCGCTATATATACACGCATGACACCCTGCCGGACATGTGCAATGTTGATTATCAATTGTGGTATTAAAAGAGTAGCTTGTGAACGAAAATACCATGCCGGAGGAGAATCGGAAAGGATGTTCAAGGAAGCCGGTATAAAATTGGAATTTAAATATGATGGATATCAGCAATACAAATAAAATCTAACATGCCCTTAAATCAGCGGCCACCAGCAGAGATGGCTCCGGCCCCTTCCAGGAGCCATTCTCATACCCCCAGCTCCGCTGGTGGTCGCTGATTTTTCCGCTGTGCGCCAATGCCATCGAGTAAAGGGTGCCCCGTTAAAGGGATATTGGATCAAAAAAGATCAGCCTGGAAAGAAGGTTATAGGTTTCTCGAATGTCCCTAACTGTAATGACAATTGTCCTGATAGCAGCGCTGCTGCATGCATCCTGGAATTATCTGGTTAAACAAACAGAAGATAAACACCTCAGCATGAGCGCCGTTGTGTTTGGTCACACGCCCTTTGCGGCAGCCGCACTTTTATGCAGTCCCTTGCCGGAACTTAATTCGTTAACCTACGTGATTGCAGGGGCCGTTTTGCATACAGGTTATCAATTATTCCTTTTATACTCGTATCGAATCGGTGATTTAAGCCAGGTATACCCTTTGGCGCGTGGTGTTGCCCCTCTAATTGTAGCTGGCATTTCGGTTATGTTGCTGGGCGTCAATCTTTCCCAGTTTGAACTGGTCGCGATTGTCACCATTGGGACAGGTATTATGAGTTTGACACTGGTACGGCGTAGTGACGGCTTACGAAATGGTCGTGCGACATCATTGGCGATTATTACGGGAGGATTTATTGCAGCATATTCGATAGTGGACGGTTTAGGGGCACGGGAAGCAGGTACTGCACTTGGTTTTTACAGCTGCCTATCAATTCTCAACGCCATGATTTTTGCCGCATTCATGAGGTTTATCCGTCCGGGTCTCATAAAAAAAGTAGTTTCTCAAAATTGGCGGTTGGCTTTTAGTGGTGGTTGCGCCTCATTTACAGCCTATGCGCTGGTTATATGGGCTTTTACTTTAGCGCCGATCGCCTTGGTTACGGCATTGAGAGAAACAAGCATCATATTTGCTCTGCTACTGGGTGTTTTTGTGCTTAAGGAGCGTCTTGATTTAGTAAAATTGATTGCCACTATGCTTACAATGCTTGGGGTCGGGATGTTGCGCGTCAATCGTTGACGCCAATCCAAAGAGTAACTTTGACTTAAAATTGCCCATTCTGACGATATTGTACACATAACGAAGGAGTACTATCGATGGAAGTGCTAAGAATAGCGGCCTTCTCACACGACAACCAAGGAGGTAATCCTGCAGGTGTTGTAATTTGTAATGAGATGCCAACGGAAACAAACATGCTCCAAACCGCAAAGCATGTCGGATATTCTGAAACTGCCTTTTTAAAACAATTGGATGATGGTTGGAAAATCAGGTATTTTGCGCCGGAGACAGAAGTTCCATTCTGTGGTCATGCCACTATTGCAAGTGGCGCAGTGTTAGGAGAACTGCATGGTGTAGGCACTTATAAGCTCTTCCTGAACCAAGGCGAGATTAGCGTAACCGTTTCAAGCTCGAAATCGGGTGTATTCTCGGCGGCGTTGCAATCTCCGAACACCTGGTCAGAAATTGCTCCTCAAGAATACGTGGAGAAATTGCTCGAAAACTTTAATTTTTCTATTTCCGATCTAAATTCGACATATCCGGTGAGTTTTGCTTTTGCCGGTGCCAAGCATCTAATAGTTGTGTTAAGTGAGCACGAAAAACTCACAGAAATGTCCTACGAGTTTGAGCCGGTAAAATCACTGATGCAGAAAGAGGGACTGACTACCATTAATCTGGTCTGGATTGAGTCAACCCAAACGATATATTCCAGAAACCCGTTTCCTCCTGGCGGCGTATATGAAGACCCGGCTACGGGAGCCGCCGCAGCTGCCTTAGCAGGTTATTTACGAGATATCAATTGGCAAGGTCAGAGAAGCATCGAAATCTTACAGGGACAAGATATGGGGATCCCATCTCGATTATTTGTTCAATACACTGAGAGCAAGGGTCAGAGTATCAAGGTTAGCGGAGAGACCCGGAAAATCCTTGAAACCGATAGCTGATAGTCGCATGAATTGCGCTATCTGCGTTCGTCCGACCTCCCTTTGGTCGGCAGGTTGATGCGAAACGTTAGGTTCATAGAGAATAAAATTACAGAATACATTTTTTCAGATTGTCATTTACCTTATATATGAAAGAGGAGAAGCGCATGGAAAACAGCATAATGGCGGATAAGTTAAAAAAAGTGACGGAGGTGGTTTGCAAACAAGGCATGGTTCAGTTTCCAGTCAGCGCCACGGCGATTGCCATTATAAATCGAGTTGTCGGAGACAATGAAGAAGAATTAGACCTGATATATGCCTTTCGAGAGAAGCCGTCGCAGACAATCGACCAGCTCGGGGAATCGAGTAAATTGTCGACTCAAAAAATAGAGCAACTTACGACAAACCTTGCAAAAAAAGGCTTAATTTTCAATCAACCGAGCTCCTCCGGTGTCATGATTTACAGGCTTCTGCCCCTGATGCTGGTCGGCGTGATGGAATATAAATTCATGGTTGAGCTAACGGGAAGTCAGGAGGAGAAGGAACTTGCCGTGTTGTTCGAGAAACTGCTTGAAGAGCTGCGGGATGAAATACAGGACAATTTTGATACGATTTCGCCTTTGTTTAATAGTGCTCCCGCCGTAGACCGCACCGTACCCACCCGGCAGACGGAAGACGGAAAGCCCATTAAAATAATACCGGTTGACAAGGCCCTGGATGTTTCCGAAGAATTCGTTCTTCCGAGCCAGACGGTGGAAGAAATTATCAATAAATTTGACGACATCGCTGTTGGCTATTGCTTTTGCCGCCAGCGCCGAAGTCTGCTTGGTGACAACTGCAGCACGGACGCGCCCACATTGAACTGTTTTACACTCGGCAAATCTGCACGCCATACAACCGCTCAGGGTTTTGCCAAATCAGTTTCAAAGGAAGAAGCGCTTAAAATCATGAAAGAGGCGCAGCAGGCTGGGCTAATCCACAAAGCGTTTCACCCGGGTTCTCGCGAAACCAGCCCGGAAACCAGCATCTGTAACTGCTGTAAAGATTGCTGTGATACGCTCAACCTCTGGAGAAATGGTACCCTGCCCCTGATCAATTCCACCTACCACCTGTCCGTCATCGACACCCAGTCCTGCACCGGCTGCGGTACTTGTGTGGAGTGGTGCCCTACCGACGCCATTGTATTGAATGAAGAAGGACCGGCACAGCGTGATGAAAACGCCTGCTTTGGCTGCGGGGTTTGCTCCCGATTTTGCCCGGAGGAGGCAATCTCTCTCAAAGAAGGTTTCCGAAGGGTTTTTATTATGCCGCCGCGACTGCGCAACGCCCAATAACGAAATTTAACCTCTGGTTAGTTGAAATTTTGTTTATGATGGTCAAAAAGGTGAAACCATGAAAATCATTAGACATATTGGCTCAGTGGCGTTCGTGCTCGGGCTTTTTACCGCAGTATTCGCTGGGATACCGTGGTACGTGTTCGTTACCGACGATCCGATCATGCCTTGGTGGTTCAGGGTAGCAGTGTTGTTCATTCTCGGGGGTATCCTTGTGGTGCTGGCGACATTAGCTCTCGAACAAAGGGCACGCACGGCATCAGTTGAAGAGCCGCTGGTTGCTGAGACGGCTCGACCGGTTCTGCTGTTGAACTCCGATGTACTGCCTGGTCGACAAATCACTGAGATTCTCGGTCTAGTCCAGGGACACACGGTATTTGCCGTCTGGCTTGGCAAAGACCTATCCGCCATAGTCAGGTTAATCCTTGGTGGTGAATTGACTGAATACACAGAGATGATGGGTAGCGCTCGGTCCACCGCCACCGAGAGGATGACAGCTCAGGCTGCAGAATTAGGCGCTGATGCAGTCATCAATGTTCGCTATATGACTACGAGTGTTGTCGGCAGTGCGGCTGAACTCTTGGTATACGGCACCGCTGTAAGACTCAGCTAACCCATTGCGTGGAGCAGACGCATAGAGTACTGCCGATCGTAGATTAACAACGATCAATGCTATTTTTGTGAGCACGAGCTGCCACTCCCAAGGCGATGCTCACACAACACGTTTGATGGATCCAAAGAAAATGGCTGTACAGAACCCAAATGAAGTTTTCGTTCGAGTAGCGGGGCCTGCAGATTCAGAAGCAATATCCAGGATCTACAACCATTACGTCAGACGAACCGTAGTGACCTTCGAGGAGGAAACGATTTCTTCCTCAGAAATCTGCCGGCGCATTCAGGAGATTCAATCATCATTGATCTGGTACGTGGCAGAACGGGACGATGAGGTCGTCGGGTACACCTATGCCGGCAAGTGGAGCGGGCGTTGTGCCTATCGTTTCTCGACGGAAGTCACGACTTATGTTGCCCCGGACCATACAGGGCAAGGTATTGGCTCGACGCTTTATGGTAAGCTACTCCCAGCACTTAAGGATCGTGATATTCCTGCAGTCTTAGGCGGAATTTCACTGCCCAATGAGGCGAGCGTATCAATTCATGAAAAGTTTGGCTTTTCGAAGGTGGCTCACTTTCGAGAAGTGGGTTTTAAGTTCAACCGGTGGATCGATGTCGGGTATTGGCAACGTATCCTGTAGCGATAGAAACCCCTTAGTTGCATAAATAACAGGGCAAAGAATATATAATATTCTGTTATTATTTAAAATATCTTAGCAATCGCAAGATTTCTTGGAAATCACTCCTGGTGAATTTAAAGGATCAAGGCTATATTGCCCTGTTATTTACCCTTCGGGAACGCCGGAGGACTTCAGATTCTGTGTTGTCAATGGTTCGAAGTAAAGAACTACGACTTCACCATTGACGCCTTGAATCTAAAGCCCTCCGACGTTTGCAACGTTGGGGGAAACCGCCTAACCTGACCGAATAAATTATGTGATTTTCCGTAAGTGCATACGCGGACTCGACAGTGAAGAAGTCGGCCGATTAGCTCAAGAGGCTATTCGCTCAATATAAATCTCATGCGAAAAGCATTTATTTTTCAATTCTTTCAATTTTTTAGGAGATATGCACAAAGGATCAGTGTGAGACGATTGAAAAGAGCCTTTACTGGATTTCTTTTGGGCATCGTGATCGGGGCAGTGATAGGCGCGCTGGGTGGACTGCAGGATCAGGGCAGCATGATGATCTTGATGCCGTCCGGGCCACCGTTTTGGTCGATCGTCGGAGCGTTTGTCGGTAGTATTGTGGGCGCCTTATATGGCGCGTTTTCGGGATCATCATCGAAGAACGTTCCTTCTTGAAAATCAGTAGATTTCAGTGAAACTGGAGGAAATTATGCCCCACATCATTGTAAAACTTTACCCGGGAAGATCTGTGCAACAAAAGACACAACTTGCAGATGAAATAGTTAAAGACGTGGTTGCCATTGCAAAATGTGACGAAAAGACTGTGTCTGTGGCTTTCGAGGAAACGGAAAAGGAAAATTGGGCTGAAGAGGTATACAAACCCGATATTCTAAATAAAAAAGACAGCCTTTATAGAGAACCAGGATACAATCCTTTTGAATGAAAATGTTCATTTCATTGCTATTTTGCAACGTTTACCGGCGGCATTTTGCATCAAGCGAATGAACCAGATCATATTGCGCTAATGTTATGCTTGAGGCTGACGTTTCAGCAATTAGATGGACCAAATAGCTGCGCCACCCCGACTATATTGTCGTCACCATAGCCATGCGCCTTGGCTTGCGCATAAACTGACCTCACGGCCTCTAAAACCGGTAATTTTAATTTTACGTTTTCGGCAAGCTTCAAACCATAGCTAAGGTCCTTTTCTACCAACTCGATGGGAAACATTGGTTCATATTTCTTGGCGGCCATCAGCTTGCCGGCCATTTGCATGGCTGGACTGGTTGTGGGGAGGGTGTTTAAAATTTCGACGGCAGTCTCCGGAGCAATATCCAGACGCTTTAACAGTGCCAACATTTCGGCCCAAATGGCCACCTGGACGCCGTATTGGGCGTTCACCGCCAATTTCATCACCGCCGCAGACCCCACAGCACCCATGCGATGAATTGCACGGGAAGTGGCTGCAAGCAAAGGTTTGATTTTTTCGAGAACCGCTTGGTCTCCGCCTGCCAGATATATCAACTGACCTGCTTCTGCTTGCGGACGAGTCCCTAGTACGGGCGCTTCTACAAAAGATGCCCCGGTTTCAGAGAGCCTGCCCGAAAGTGATATGATCCAATCCGGTGAAAGCGTACTGGATTCGATGGCAATGGCGCCACCATTAAGGCCGTGTATGGCACCAGCGCGTTCATCTAGCCAAACTTGTTGTGAAGCTTCATTATCTCGTACCATGGCCACCACGACATCAGCTTTATGTGCCGCATCTTTTGGCGTTGCGGCCACCTCTGCATTTTCAGCCTTGAGCGCCTCAGTTTTATCGGGGGTTCTGTTCCAAACAATGACCTGATATCCTGCATTGAGCCATCTGATGGCCATGCGACTGCCCATTGCTCCCAAGCCGAGTACCGCTACTTTTGTATTCTGATTCATACGTCATTCCTTTTGTTATTTGGTTAACTGTTCGGACAGCCGTTAATATAGTTATCGAGAATCGTTTAGTAAACAGACGTCTCGTTCAGACTAGAATGAAAAATCTCTTAACCTCATCATCTTGAAATTCCATTTGGCGTGTTTATCCTATTCATATTGTATTTCACAATGCTGCGCAAACTACTAAGTAAAATTCTCGATTTCGATGATCATCACCAATGACTTCATCCATGACATCGATACGGTGTACACAGGAGCCGGACATGTCAAATAACCATGATTACAGCAAATCTCTGATCTTGGCTGCCTGTGTACTCCTGTTACTGTCTTTCGGATATCGTTCAGGGTTCGGGCTGTTTGTCAAGCCTATTACCGAGGCCAATGGGTGGGGACGTGAAGTCATTTCCACAGCGCTTGCAGTTCAGAATCTTTTCTGGGGCATTGTCGCCGTTTTCGCCGGTGGACTGGCGGATCGTTTCGGCAATCTGAAGGTGATCGTTGCCGGAACGATCCTTTATGCTCTCGGTATGCTGCTGATGTCGGGAGTTGATAATCCATGGATGCTAAATGCCTCTGCAGGTCTATTGGTGGGTGCCGGGGTGGCCGGGACATCATTCGGAATTGTTCTTCCGGCGATGGCCAGAGCCGTGGGTGAAGAACGTCGGCAATGGGCATTGGGCCTTGGCACAGCAGCCGGCTCTCTGGGTCAGTTTGCGGTGGTTCCGGCAGCACAGGTGTTAATTGACGCGTATGGCTGGATGACGGCGTTGAATATCCTGGCAGGTTCTTCGCTCACGATGGTCTTGCTTGCCATGCCGCTGGCTCCTTACTCAGGTAATCTTCAGACTGGACAAAAGCTCGAGGGACAAACCGTTCCCGAGGCACTTCAGGAAGCTTTAGGATACAAATCGTTTTTGCTGCTGGTCTCGGGCTTCTTTGTTTGCGGTTTTCACGTTGCCTTTATTACAGCGCACATGCCGGCCTTTTTGACCGATCTCGGTTTCGCTGCCAAAGTGGGCGCATGGAGCATTTCGCTTATTGGTTTGTGTAATGTTTTCGGCGCATATCTATCAGGTATATTCTCCGGCAAGTTACTCAAACGTCACGTACTGGTGTTTATTTATTTGAGTCGTGCCGTGGCGATTACGCTGTTCTTGTTGATTCCGTATAGCCTCATATCCGTGTATGTATTCAGCGCCGTGATGGGTTTTCTGTGGCTTGCTACGGTACCGGCAACCTCAGGGCTTGTTGCCGTAATGTTTGGAACCCGGTATATGGCAATGCTCTATGGCATAGTTTTTCTCGGCCACCAGGTCGGAAGCTTCATTGGCGTCTTCCTCGGTGGTTGGTTGTTCGACAGAAGCGGCAGTTATGATTTGGTATGGTGGCTGGGGGTTGCTTTAGGCATCTTCGCCGCCTTCGTGCATTGGCCCATTCGTGAAAGGCCCGTCAGGCGCGTGGCTGCGGCAACAAGTTAGCGGTTATTTGATTTTCGATCTTCCTCCAGCTTTTTCAATTCCTTCCGCATAATTTTCCCGGTGGCGGTCATGGGCAGTTCGCTGACGAATTCAATTTCGCGTGGATATTCGTGAGCGGCCAGACGAACTTTTACAAACGCCTTGATATCTTCTGTGAGTTTTGGTCCGGGTGACACCCCCGCTTTGGGTACCACAAAGGCTTTAACTATTTCGGTGCGCAGATCATCCGGGCTTCCGACAACTGCCACCATGGCCACGGCCGGGTGTTTCATCAGGCATTCTTCAATTTCAGCCGGCCCGATTCGATAACCGGCGCTGGTGATAACATCATCTGTGCGGCCGTGAAACCAGAAGTAACCGTCTTCGTCTTTTCTGGCCAGATCACCGGTTAGAAGCCAGTCGCCGATATATTTTTTGCGGGTAGCCTCCGGCTTTCGCCAGTACTCTAAAAACATGACCGGGTCGGGACGCTTCACAGCAATTTCACCGACGGTTCCAGGCTTCACCGGATTTCCCCGCTCATCGACAACATCAACAGTATGCCCCGGGATAGCTCGCCCCATGGATCCGGGACGGATTTCCATGATATCCGCACAACAGCCCACAATGAGATTGCACTCGGTTTGACCGTAGAACTCGTTGATCGTCAGCCCCATCACTTCATTACCCCAATCGAGAAGCTCTTCCCCCAAAGTTTCGCCGCCGCTTCCGATGCTGCGCATATGGAAGCTATGGCGGCTATTAGGATCTTGCACCTGTCGCATGAGTTTTAAGGCCGTGGGCGGCATAAAGGCATTACGAATTTTATGTTTGGCAATCAGATGGAAGGCTTCTTCAGGATCGAATTTTTTGGCACGATGCGCCACCACCGGAATGCCGTGGTGCCAGCTTGGAAGCAGCACATCGATCAGCCCACCGATCCAGGCCCAGTCCGCGGGGGTCCAGAAAAGATCATCTTCTTGCGGAAAGAAATTGTGGGGGAACTCGACCCCCGGCAAATGCCCCAGAAGCGTGCGATGAGCATGCAGTGCCCCTTTTGGAGGCCCGGTGGTGCCCGAGGTGTAAATAATCAGTGCCGGATCATCGGCCCGGGTATTCACCGGCTTAAATTCAGACGACCCTTTTTCCACCACATCCTGAAAGCCCAGCACCTTCTCCGGTATCTCACCTCCGGTCCCCAGGACGGTTTCTAAATGTGGCAGGTTTTCCCAGATTTCAATAACCTTCGGCAAATTGGCCGCATCCGTTACAATCCCCTTCGCCTCACTGTTGGACAGCCGATACTCCAGGGCATCGGTGCCGAAAAGGGTAAAAAGTGGAATGGCCACCGCGCCGATCTTATAAGCCGCAATATGACTGAGGGCGGTTTCAGGACATTGAGGCAAAAGGATTCCCAGTCGATCCCCGACGCCGATATTTAAAGCGTGCAATCCGTTGGCCAGTTTGTTGGATAGGATTTTTAAATCCCGGAAGGTATACCTGACGACGCCCCCGTTTTCATCTTCATAAATCAGCGCCAGGCGGTTACCTTGATCGGCCCACTTATCGCAGATATCGACACCGATGTTATAAAATTCCGGAACCTGCCACTTAAAGGTATTGTAGACATCCTCATAGGTTTTGCCGGGCGTTAGCATGTTTTTGCCTCCCTTCAAAGAAAGTCACAATGCAGTATTTGGGGGTTAACCCCGTCAGAGACGGATAAAATTATGGTGGGGTGTTAAATGTAAGTGCCAGAAGTTGCGAAAAGTGACCGGGGCGGATCTTATAACTGCTTTACACCCCCCTTTAAAATGGCAATTTTTCAAAGATGTTTTGATAAATTAAACGGCGTCGGGTTTCAAACATATCTAAAATTCCTATATTTTTCAACATTGATTGAAAAACCGTGTGCATAAATATTTTGGAGATATCACTCCTTTCCTATAAGCACTTAAAACCACTATATCTTGTAGTATCCAAAAAATGAAAAAAACTCGACAGTGTTTGTTTCTACCTTCTGTGTTTTTTATCCTTCATGACAGATTTTACAAATTTTCCGAACTTTTTATCTTTTCGCTTTTTCTCTAAATATGACATTTCATAAAAAGCAGATTCTTTATTTAATTTCACAAAATTTTGATAACGTTCCTGCGAAATTAATCCGTCTTTTAACGCTGCCAATATTGAACAGCCTTGCTCTTGTGTATGGGAACAATCATTATAACGGCATCGATTTGATAACTCTGCTATGTCATCAAATGTACTATGAATACCGGTATCAACAGCAAAATTTCCGAGTTCTCGCATACCTGGTGTATCTATGATCATTGCCCCGTTTTTCAAATTTATTAATTCACGGCGAGTCGTTATATGTCTTCCTTTTCCGTCTTTTTCTCTAACGCTTTGGGTTTTAAG
>Ga0316189_10000964_pt1 | contig 28609 bp, 27 predicted proteins | sample LowCovwburrow_MG_FD_204930 | JGI IMG/M metagenome (GOLD analysis project Ga0316189, IMG submission 204930) | Coastal sediment microbial communities from Maine, United States - Lowes Cove worm burrow | ecosystem: Environmental > Aquatic > Marine > Coastal > Sediment | place: USA: Maine...
TACCTCATCGTCTGTATCTGTAACGAATCGATTTATAGCTACTACAACAGGCAAACCGAATAGTGCGATATTCTCTAAGTGTTTTTCCAGATTTGGAATTCCTTTGGCAAGGGTATCAACATTGGGTTCTGTCAGACGGTTCAAATTAGCCCCACCGTGGTATTTCAAGGCTCGAACTGTAGTTGTTAGAACGACAGCTTTTGGTGAAAGTCCCGCACTTTGGCATTTGATATCAAAAAACTTTTCGGCTCCTAAATCAAACCCGAAACCGGCTTCGGTAACGGTGAAATCAGAGAAAGACATACCCATTCTCGTCGCAATTACCGAGTTGGTACCCTGCGCAATATTAGCGAAAGGTCCACCATGTATAATGGCCGGATTACCCTCTATCGTCTGTACTAAATTGGGTTTGAGCGCATCTTTTAATAGGGCGGTCATAGCCCCTTCTGCCTTCAAATCGCGGGCATAAATCGGTTTTTTGTCAAAAGTATAGCCGATAAAAATATTGCCCATTCTCCGCTTTAGGTCCTGAAGATCATCGGCAAGACAAAGAATCGCCATTATCTCGGACGCCGCAGTGATATCAAACCCTGTTTCCCTAGGTATGCCCGAAGTAGTTCCACCGAGTCCCACGATGACTCTTCGAAGCGCCCTATCGTTCATGTCCATGACCCTTTTCCAGGATATAGTTCGTGGATCAAGACCCAAAGAATTCGTCTTGCTTTGTATATTATTGTCGATTAGGGCCGCTAAAAGATTGTTTGCCTTTTCTATGGCCGCAAAGTCTCCAGTAAAATGTAGATTGATATCCTCCATAGGAAGCACTTGTGAATACCCTCCCCCAGTGGCACCTCCCTTAATCCCAAAAACCGGTCCCAGTGAAGGCTCTCTCAATACAACTGTGGTTTTCTTCCCCAATCGATTCAAACCTTCGGAAAGGCCAATAGAAATAGTGGTTTTCCCCTCACCGGCCGGTGTAGGCGAAATTGCGGAAACCAGTATAAGGTTACTTTGAGTGACTTTCGCTTTATCAATTTCGGAAATCGATAATTTTGCTTTGTACTTTCCGTACATTTCGATGGCCTCGGGATCGATCCCGAATTTTTTGGCAATCGTTGTTATTGGTATTAGCGTAACCTTTTGCGCAATTTCTTGGTCCGTCATATTTTTCTAGTTGTTGAACTCGTTTTGAGCAAATCTTTTACCTACGAATTTTGAATTTAATTATATCTTCAAGAATTTTTAGGCGGAACTGCAAATAAATAATATCGGAAAGGTAATTTCTAAGCGACAATCAAAACAAAATAATTTTTTTTGCCCCGTTGTAACAACACGAACTTCTCGTTAATCAAGTCAGACGCAGTAATGAGATAATCGCCCTTCACCTTTTCTTTATTTACCGAAATCGAATTCTGCTTCAATTCTCTACGGGCCTCACTATTAGAGGGAAGAAATCCAGTCTTATCCGCTAGGGCCCCAATCATATCAAGTCCGTTTTCAAGTTCCGATTTGGAGATTTTAGCTTGTGGCACCCCTTCAAAAACATCTAAGAACGTTTTCTCATTCAAATTTTTGAGGTCTTCAGATGTTGATTTCCCAAAAAGAATGTTACTCGCCTTTTGGGCATTGTCCAAATCATCTTGTGAATGTACCATAACGGTTAGCTCTTCGGCCAAGCGCTTTTGTAAAGTTCTTAGATGCGGTGCCTGTTGATGCTCATCGACCAAAGCCTCAACATCATCCTTAGAAATAAACGTAAATATTTTAATATATTTCTGGGCATCTTCATCGGAAGTATTCAACCAATACTGATAAAACCGGTACGGCGATGTGCGCTCGGCGTCTAACCAAACATTGCCGCTTTCCGTCTTTCCGAACTTGGTGCCGTCAGCTTTGGTAATCAGCGGGCAAGTCAGCGCATACCCTTTTCCGCCACCGATACGTCGAATCAGCTCTGTACCGGTAGTGATATTGCCCCATTGGTCGCTACCGCCCATTTGTAACGTACAGTCGTAATTTCTAAAAAGATGCAGAAAGTCATAGCCTTGTACCAATTGATAGGTAAATTCTGTAAACGACATACCTTCCTTAGCTTCTGCAGAGAGCCTTTTTTTGACCGAATCTTTGGCCATCATATAATTTACGGTGATGTGTTTCCCCACGTCTCGAATGAAGTCTAAAAACGACAAATCTTTCATCCAATCATAATTGTTGACCAAAACGGCTGCATTGTCGGTATCGCTATTGAAATCGAGAAAATGCGATAATTGTTCCTTCAACGCTTCTTGATTATGGCGCAAGGTAGCTTCATCTAAAAGATTACGCTCCGAAGACTTGCCCGACGGATCTCCGATCATGCCCGTCGCACCACCAATGAGGGCAAAAGGCTTATGGCCTGCCAATTGAAAATGGCGCAACATCATAACACCTACCAGATGCCCAATGTGCAGTGAATCAGCAGTCGGATCGATACCTACATAAGCAGATTGCATTCCACTCAATAAATGCTCTTCCGTTCCGGGCATTAAATCGTGCAGCATTCCTCTCCATTTCAATTCTTCGACAAAGTTTGAAGCCATTTTTGGTGTATTCTAAATTATCCTACAAAGATAAAAGGAAATCTATGCCTTCCCACGTTCTGAAGAAAGGAATTAATCCAACTCCATTCCCTAACTTTGAGCTATGGTCTTGGTCACAGGCGGAACAGGTTTAGTCGGCGCGCATCTTTTGCTAAAATTGGTGGAAAATGGTATATCCGTAAGGGGCATCCATAGAAAAAAAAGCAATCTCAAAAAAGTAGAAGAAGTTTTTGGCTACTATCGGAAAGATTCTGCTGCACTGTTCAGTGCCATCGAATGGGTCGAGGCGGATATTAATGATATTCCAGCTCTAGAATTCGCTTTCGAAGACATTACTCATGTGTACCATGCCGCTGCCTTCATTTCATTTGATCCCAACAACTACAAAGAACTTCAAAAAGTAAACACCGAGGGTACGGCCAATATCGTGAACCTATGTATCTCAAATAACATTAAAAAATTGTGCTATGTTAGTACCATTGGAACTATCGGGAAGAGCTTGAGCGATGCAAAAGCGGACGAGGAAACAGTTTGGGCACCCCAAGAGGCCAATGTTTACGCACTCACCAAGCACGCTGCCGAAATGGAAGTCTGGCGAGGTTCGCAAGAAGGGCTACCTGTCGTAATGATAAACCCGGGTGTCATTATCGGTCCTGGGTTTTGGAATACAGGAAGTGGTGCCCTCTTTAGCATTGCCAAAAAAGGACATCGCTTCTATCCGCCGGGTGGCACGGGATTTATTACAGTTCATGATGTTATTCAACTACTGGTCGGGCTTATGGAATCAAACATTAAAAATGAACGCTATGTCGCCGTGGCAGAAAATTGGACATACCATAAAATCCTCACCGAAATAACCGTCATTTATGATTTAAAACCGCCCAGTATACAACTTACATTTTGGCAATTAGAAATCGGTCGGTGGTTCGATTGGTTAAAAAACCGCTTTCTCAAAAATGGAAGACGGATTACCAAAAGTTCGATTCGTTCATTAAAACATAGGGAAATCTACGACAACCAAAAAGTACGGCGAGACCTGAATTTCGAATTCGAACCTTTGCAAGGTACTATTGCTTTTTGTTGCCAGAAGTTTGTACAAGAGAATCAGTAGTCTTTTGTTTTTTTAACCGTTCTTGTTTCTGTTCTTTTTTTTGAAGCCTTAGACTATCTTCGGCAGCTTTGGTTTCATTCAAGATAGCTTGCTCTTTTTCGAGTATTGACTCTACGTCTTTATAAATACGGCCATATTCAACGGGCAATGAGGCATAGTATTTATCGCTTTCAACGAATTGCATACTATCGATGCTATGCTTTACAAAAATATAGGCCATGGGGTCTATGTCGTTATCGCGCAGAATAGCAGCATTGGTGGTTTTTGCCGCATTTACCTTGGCTAGGTCTTTGAGAACCTCGACCATTTTATCTCTTGCGATAAGGTTTTCAGGTTTTTCCAAAAGTTTCTCGCTGCAGGAGGTCAAGCAAACTAATATCGTCAAAATAAATACCTTTTTCATTTTAAAATATAACGTTAACCATCATGAAAAGAATCAAGGATCTAAACGGTTATGCTACTACATTTGTCTTCGCTCTGTAATTTTTAGCTTATTACCGCTCTTTAATTCCGAAGACATTTTCCTCGCCCTCTTCAAAGTGGGAATCTTCTTTTTCGATTTGGTTTTTGGTTCTATTGTCTATTTATAATTTATCTATCAAAAGTTAAGCGCTTCCCGTTACGTTCAGCCGAAAAATTTCCGTTTTCATAGGCCAATTGCCCATTGACAAATGTATGGGTTATTTTAGACTGGAAGGTATCTCCCTCGAAGGGCGACCATCTACATTTGTAAGCGATATTTTCCTTAGATACTTTCCACGATGCATTCAAATCTGCCACGGTCAAGTCAGCAAAGTAGCCTTCCCGGAGAAACCCTCTTTTCTTGATATCAAACAATTTTGCCGGATTATGGCACATTTTCTCAACTATTTTTTCCAAGGATATCATTCCCTCATGATACTTTTCTAGCATCGCGGGAAGCGCATGTTGTACCAAAGGTCCACCTGAAGGTGCCTTGGTATATACATTGTCTTTTTCTTCGAGTAGGTGCGGGGCATGATCTGTAGCAATGACATCCAGTCGATCATCTAAAAGAGCTTTCCATAGCTGATCCCGATCAGTCGCGGTTTTGACCGCAGGGTTCCATTTGATCAATGTACCCTTAGTAGCATAGTCAGCATCTGAAAACCATAAATGATGAATACATACTTCAGCGGTAATTTTTTTCTGCTCCAAAGGAATGTCGTTTCGGAACAATGTTGTTTCCTTACCTGTTGATAGATGGAATATATGCAAACGTGCACCTGTCTTTTTGGCAAGGGCAATGGCTTTGGACGAGGAAAGAAAACAAGCTTCTTCACTACGGATCAAAGGGTGGTATTTTACGGGAATGTCATCTCCGTATTCCTCTTTATATTTAGCCAGATTCTGTCGAATCGTCTGTTCATCTTCGCAATGGGTTGAAATTACCATTTCGGTATTGCTAAAAATCTTTTCGATTACGGCCTCGTCGTCGACCAACATATTTCCCGTTGACGAACCCAAAAACAGTTTTACCCCTGAACAGGCATTTTTTTCCAGACGTTTAATTTCTTCCAGATTATCGTTCGTACCACCGAATAAAAAAGAATAATTGCCGTAAGACTTGTTTTCGGCCATGGCGAACTTTTCTTCCAATTTTTGTATGGTGGTTGTCTGCGGATTGGTATTGGGCTGCTCCATATAGGTGGTAATACCCCCCGCAACCGCCGCCCTACTTTCGGAGGCAATATTACCTTTGTGGGTAAGGCCGGGTTCACGAAAATGTACTTGATCGTCTATGACGCCTGGCAAGAGATACCTTCCAACGACATCGATGACTTTGGCATTTGCATCGGAGATATCGACATCGACTCTTACAATCCTGTCATCCTCGAGCAGCACATCACTCTCGAAAATAGAATTCTCGTTTATGACCTTGGCGTTTTTGATCAATATCCTTCCCATTCTAAAACTTACTTTTTTGAAACAAACTCCGTATTTTCATCATAAACACTCCGAAAATAGCCTCTTTAACAATCGACCCTGTCATTTTTGATTTGCCTTTCACCCGATCCCTAAAAATTATGGAAACTTCTTCGATTTTATAGTTTTTCAAATAGGCCCTAAACTTCATTTCTATTTGAAAAGCATAGCCGATGAAGCGTACAGAATCTAAATCGATGTTCTCGAGTACGTAGCGTTTATAGCATACGAAACCTGCCGTCGGATCATGAACGCGCATTCCCGTAATTATTTTTACATAAAAAGATGCTCCATAAGACAATAGCACCCTAAACAAAGGCCAATCTACTACATTAACCCCTTTCTTATATCGAGACCCTACTACTACATCTGCACCATTAACACATGCCCTATATAGCCTCTTAAGGTCTTCTGGGTTATGGGAGAAATCGGCATCCATCTCGAAAATATAGTCATACTTTCTAGCAATGGCCCATTTGAATCCGTGAATGTAGGCAGTGCCCAGTCCAGATTTCTCCATTCGCGTTTCCAAAAACAACTCATTTTGAAATTCTTTTTGCACCTCAATTACTTTCGCTGAAGTTCCGTCGGGCGAATTGTCATCGACAACAAGTACATGAAAATCTTTATTGAGCGCAAAGACAGCTTTTATGATAGCCTCAATGTTCTCGATTTCATTATAGGTGGGTATAATGACCAGACTGTCTGACATCGAATGGTTTCGGTTTGGGACAAAAGTAGTATTTTAAAGCCTGTTGGAGAATGACAACTGTCGAATTGTGAAATTTTTAAATATTAGGGTTTATCATAATTCGTAATTTTGGGCGTTGTTAATACCGAAGCCAACGCCTTGAATTGAGTTACCGATCCCAAAATGAAGTCCAAATTACCTAGAATTTTCTTACTATTATTGGGTATCGTATTCACTATCAACGTACTTCAGTCGTATTTCACACCACTTATTTTCGATGAGGCCTACTATTGGCATTATGCCAAAAACCTGAGCTGGGGCTACTTTGATCACCCTCCTTTAGTAGCGCTATTGGTTAAATTGAGCGGCTTTTTCTTCGATGGGGAACTTGGTGTTCGTTTTATGAGCTGTATTCTTTCGACCGCAACACTTTTTGTGCTATGGTCGACCATCGACAATCCCAAAAAGAAAGACTATGTTGTACACTTCTTCGTGCTTACCTTCTCGATGACCCTATTGAACGCTTATGGGTTTTTTACGCTGCCCGATACCCCATTATTATTTTTTACGGCCTTTTTCCTTTACGTTTACAAACGGTTTCTTGAAAGGCCTTCTTGGGTTTGGGGAATTTTATTGGGCATTACCATGGCCGGCCTAATGTATAGTAAGTATCACGCCGCACTAGTTATACTTTTTGTATTGCTTTCGAACATAAAACTGATGACCAACAAATATGCCTGGTTATCCGTTGTCGTAGCCTTATTATGCTACACACCCCATTTCATATGGTTGTACCATAACGATTTTGTAACCGTAAACTACCACTTATTCGACCGACCGAACGACCCGTACAACTTTAGGAAATACACTTTGGGGTACATTGTAAACCTCGTTGCGATATTTGGCCTTACGTTTCCGTGGATCTACTGGTCACTTTATAAAACCAAGGCTTCCGATAAATTCACGAAGGCATTATTGTACCTGACGTACGGCGTAATTATCTTCTTTTTCTTATCGAGCTTTAACAGGCGTATTCAGGCGCAATGGGCTATTGTTATCTGCATTCCCTTGGTTATTATTGTTTATCGTTATATGATGAAAAGCGCTATGGTCAAGAAGTGGATTTATCTCACGGGTATTGCGAATATTATTATTATTCTTTACTTGAGAGTAGGCCTGATTTATGAGCCACTATCACCCATCTATTATGAGACCCATGGCAACAAGGAGTGGGTCGAACAGATTCACTCAAGGCTAGGCGATACTCCGCTAGTTTTTGAAAATTCGTACCGCAACGCGCCGATGTACTCTTTTTACTCAGGGGGCGTTCCCACATTGTCGTTCAATACTGACATGTATCGACGTAATCAATACTCTATTGATGATTCGGAGGCCCAGGTACAGCATAAGGGGATTTTTTACGTTTCAGGACGCTATAAGAACGATGACCTTAATATGACGAAAGACGATGGCAGCCAATACTATGGAAGACGCATTGATGACTTCGAGTCTTTTAGAAAACTGAGAACCCTTGTTGATGGCCCGGCCACTTTAGATTTTGAAAAAAAACAAATCTTTAAGCTTTATAATCCGTATAACGAAGCAATAGATCTCGAAAAGCTGAAATTCAATATCGCCTACATGACTGATTTTAAGATTGTAAAAGACAAACGGTTGATTATACCTAAACCAGTGGACGAAAAGATTTCTGCCATACCGGCAAATGATACGGTTACCTTTACCTTTAAATTTCCAACAACTAAAATGAAAGACCCACGTTATTTCAGAATCGGCATCTCAGAAAACGGAATGCGTTTCGGAATTAACGGGAAAAATACCAAATTCGAGTAATGGAGCCTATTTTGAGAACAGCCGGTACCGCCGATTGGATTACGATTATATTGCTTTCTAGCCTTATATTCTTGGTACTTGCCAAGAGTATGTTCTATAGCCGTTTTCTGAATTTCATCATTCTACCTTTCAACAACAAGTACATTTTTATGTACAATAAAAAGGAAAAACTAATCAATTGGTTTCATATTTTCTTTACCATTTTTCAGATTATCAACTTTGCGCTATTTGTATTTCTGGCAAGACAAATTCTGGTCCCAACCCCCGAAGAAGAGTATCTCTTTCTGTACCCCATGATATTGAGCTGTATTTTTCTGTTTATTTTTCTTAAAGTGGTGCTGCAATTGGGCAACGGATTTATATTCGGGTCGGGAAGGACAATCGGCGAGCTTATCTTTAAAAAATTATCTTATCTGAATTACAGCGGCCTTATCATGTTCGTTGCGAATATGATTTTGGTTTATGTATTAAGGGACTCAAAAATTATAGTTTTTTCGGCAATCTTCTTAATTCTCTTGATTAATATAATCGGTTGGGTAACCGTGTTGAGGAATCATCAAAAATTCATTACCAATTATTTTTTCTATTTTATTTTGTACCTTTGCGCTCTCGAAATTTCGCCGTTTATTATTATTGGCAGTTATCTCAAACAATAATTGGATTATATGAAAATAAAGACGATTTTGGTTTCGCAGCCAGAACCGAAGATGGAGAACTCACCCTATTCAAGGCTGATTGATAAGGAAAAAGTCAAAGTTGACTTTAGACCCTTCATTCATGTCGAGGCGGTTGATGCAAAAGACGTACGTCAGCAAAAAATCGACCTTAAAAACTATACGGCCATTATATTGACCAGCCGAAATGCCGTCGATCACTTTTTCAGAATTGCAGAAGAAATGCGCTTTAAAGTGCCCGACACGATGAAATACTTCTGCCAATCGGAAGCAGTTGCTTACTATCTTCAGAAATATGTAGTCTATCGGAAACGCAAGATCTACGTAGGCAAACGAAATTTTCAAGAATTGGTACCCCTCTTCAAAAAATACAAGACCGAAAAATTTCTCTTACCTTCTTCCGATGCCTTAAAGGATAGTGTACCTGAAATCCTGAACGATTTAGACATTAATTGGAAGAGAGGTGTTTTTTATAAAACTGTCATCAGTGACCTTTCCGACCTTAGGGATGTCTACTACGATATATTGGTTTTCTTTAGCCCTTCTGGGATAGAGTCGTTGTTACAGAATTTTCCCGATTTCGAGCAAAACGATACCCGTATTGCCGTATTCGGCAATTCTACCGTAAATGCCGCAACCGAAGCAGGACTTCGAATTGACATTACAGCACCCACTCCAGAGACACCTTCAATGACCATGGCCCTTCAAAAGTACATTACGACCTTCAATAAGAAGTAACCCGTAATTACGGGTTAGAAGGCATATCGTTGTGGTCCGCCACGACGTATTTCCTCACTGGCATAGCCCTCGAATTTTTTGAAATTTTCCCGAAACGCGTTGGTCAATTTGAACGCTATCGTGTAATACGCATTATCATCATTCCATGTAGTTCTTGGGCTCAAAACGCTAGTCGGAACACCCGGGCATTCCCTTGGCTGGGCCACACCAAAAACAGAATGAATGTGATAATGGTCATAGTCATAAAGACCCAAATCTCCGTTTAACACGGCATTGATCATGGCTCGCGTATATTTGAGTTTCATTCTTGTGCCTACCCCGTAAGGGCCTCCCGTCCACCCGGTATTGACCAACCAGACGTTCACCCCGGCATCTTTCATTTTCTTACTTAGCATTTCGGCATACTTCGCAGGATGTAAGGGCATAAAAGGTGCCCCGAAACAAGCGGAAAAAGAAGGAACAGGTTCTACCACACCTGCCTCAGTACCCGCTACTTTTGCGGTGTAGCCTGAAATAAAATGGTAGGCCGCTTGCGCGGGTGTCAACTTTGAAATGGGCGGAAGCACCCCAAAAGCGTCAGCTGTCAAAAAGAAAATATTTTTCGGATTTTTCCCTATCGACGGCCTTTGTACATTTTCAATATGGTAAATAGGATAGCTTACCCGCGTATTCTGGGTTATCGAAGTATCGGCAAAGTTTACATTGCCTCTATCATTCATAACCACATTCTCTAAAATCGCTCCTTTTTTTATTGCCCCATAGATTTCGGGTTCATTTTCTTGAGATAAATTAATGACCTTCGCATAGCAGCCTCCCTCAAAATTAAAAACGGCGTTTTCATTATTCCAACCATGTTCATCGTCACCAATCAGTTTGCGGGAAGAATCGGTGGATAAGGTCGTTTTTCCAGTGCCGGAAAGCTCAAAAAATATGGCAGTATCACCAGCTGCCCCCACATTGGACGAACAGTGCATCGGCATCGTATTTTTTTCTACAGGAAGGATAAAATTCAGTGCCGAAAATATCCCTTTTTTAATCTCGCCCGTATAGCCGGTGCCCCCTATCAACGCGATTTTCTTAGAAAAGTTCAAAATTGCGAAGTTGTGCTGACGTGTGCCGTCGACTTCGGCATCTGCCATAAAGCCCGGTGCATTGATTACCGTCCACTCCGGTTCGAAATTTTTCAATTCTTCTTGGGTAGGTCGAATGAACATATTGTAGGCAAATTGATTTGACCATGGGTATTCGTTGATTACGCGTATATCCATACGGTAATTATGGTCGGCACAAGCATAGCAATCGCGAACGTAGAGTTCCTTCTCATAAAGGTAAGCAATCACCTTATCAAATAGTGCATCGAACTTTTCGGGATGAAATGGGATGTTGATATCACCCCACCAAATCTTGTCTTCGGTAACGGCGTCCTTAACGATAAAGCGATCTTTTGGGGATCGCCCGGTAAACTCACCCGTATGTATCGCCAAAGCCCCTGATGAAGCTTCCTTACCCATTCCCTTTTCCAAAGTGATGGTATGTAACTTAGAAGGAGATAGCTGATAGTTTAGATTTTCGTGGGTAATCCCGTATGATTTTAAAGAAATAGAATTTTTTGAGTTTTTAGAATTATTCATTAAAGGTGTCTTTTTACACCTCAAAATTATCAAAATAATATATTTTAATGCCTATAACTGATAATTTATTAGCTGAATTGTTTATAAACCCGAAATCCAAGTAAACTCCATCCAACAATAAGAAGAGTGCCGCCAATGGGCGTCAAGAATCCGATGACCTTGAAATCAAAATTTGTTAGCGTATTGATGGCCAAAAGGTAAATGGAGAAGGAAAACAACAATATGCCAAAAACAATTACATAAAAAATCGATTTTTTACTTTGTTCGGGCAACGGTTGCAGGCTTCCCAATACCAACAAAAAAAGAGCGTGGTACATTTGATATCTCACGCCAGTTTCGAACGTTTGTACGGCGTCGGCATCTACTAGCTTTTCCAATCCGTGTGCGCCGAAAGCACCAAATAGTACCGCCAATACCCCAAATAGAATTCCGGTTAAGAAAATTGTTTTGTTCATAACTTATATCTTCAATTTTTTTATAAATGTAACAATTGATACCTTAGCATTTCGTTATTAACTACTGAAGTCATCTGCGCTTCCTTAAAAGTACAAAACTAAATGCCGCATAAAATTCTTGTTGTCGGAGCCGGAAAATCGACTTCTTATCTGCTTGATTATTTTCTCGAAAAAACCCAATCGGAGCACCTGCATTTGACCATAGGCGATCTTCACCCGGAGCGCATAGCGGAATCGATTAAAAACCACATGGCGTGTTCGGTACTAAAATTGGATATTTTCGATGTCGAAGCACGCAGAAAGCTAGTACAAGACTGCGATATCGTGGTTTCAATGCTTCCTGCCAGTTTGCATATACAAGTGGCCAAAGATTGTGTTGCTTTTGAGAAGCATTTGGTTACCGCATCCTATATCAGCGAAGAACTAATGGCCCTAAACGAAAATGTCAAAGCCAAAGGCTTGGTTTTCATGAACGAAATCGGACTTGATCCCGGCATCGATCATATGAGTGCTATGCAGATTATTGACCGTATTCGCGATACAGGGGGCAAAATGTTATTATTCGAATCTTTTACAGGCGGTTTGGTAGCGCCCGAAAACGACAATAATCTATGGAACTATAAATTCACTTGGAACCCTAGAAACGTAGTAGTAGCAGGTCAGGGAGGAGCTGCTAAATTTATACAGGAGGGCACCTATAAATATATTCCCTACCATAAACTGTTCCGACGAACCGAGTTTTTTGATATCGAAGGTTACGGAAGATTCGAAGGCTACGCTAACCGAGATTCACTAAATTATCGCGAAGCTTATGGACTTCAAGACGCGCTCACTCTCTATCGTGGTACCATGCGAAGGGTAGGTTTTTCAAAAGCATGGAATATGTTCGTGCAACTAGGTATGACCGATGATAGCTACGCTATTGAAAATTCTGAAGGGATGACATACCGCGAGTTCACCAATCTGTTCCTTCCCTATTCCCCTACGGATTCGGTTGAGCTAAAATTGCGGCACTACCTTAAAATTGATCAAGACGATATTATGTGGGAAAAGCTTTTAGAGCTGAACGTTTTCGATGCCCAAAAGACAGTTTCCTTAAAAAATGCAACTCCCGCCCAAATTCTACAACAGATTCTAGAAGACAGTTGGACTCTTGATGAAAACGATAAGGATATGATCGTGATGTATCATAAATTCGGGTACGAACTCAACGGCAAAAAGTCACAAATAGATGCAAATATGGTCGTTACGGGAGAAAATTACACCCATACTGCCATGGCGAAAACCGTTGGGTTGCCCGTTGCAATAGCGACAATGGCAATCTTAAACAAGAAAATTGTAACCCCTGGGGTACAAATTCCTATTAAAAAAGAGGTTTACACTCCGATATTATCCGAACTGTGGGACTATGGCGTTCGTTTTAGGGAATATGATGTACCGTATCTGGGGTATAATCCGCATTCGGTGGCGAGCTGAAGTTGGAAAACATCTTTTCTCAATTCCTTCTCCTATTATGGGCAGGCACCTAAACAGCTACACTTCAATTTTGTAGAAATTCTCTACTTTTACCATCAATTCGAAATACTAAACATGAAATTGCATAACGAAAAGGTGAAAATAGATGGTATCGACAAAAAAATCCTAAGGTTTTTGATGGCCGATGCGCGAAAACCTATTCTTGAAATCGCACGAAAAATCGGAATTTCAGGGGCAGCCATTCACCAGCGGCTCAGAAAGCTAGAGGGATCAGGACTTTTAGCGGGCTCAAAATTCATTATTGACCCAAAGGTAATGGGCTATACTACCATGGCCTACATCGGTATTTATCTGGATAAAGCCATGAGCAACCCCGTTGCGGTAAAACAATTGGAAAAGATACCTGAAGTACTGGAATGCCATTACACTACTGGTAATTGGTCCATACTTATTAAGGTCCTGTGCCGTGACAATGAGCATTTGATGCAAGTGCTGAACAAAGAAATTCAGCAAATCGAAGGGGTATCGCGAACGGAAACTTTTATTTCGTTGGCACAACAGATCAATCGGCAGATTACCATCTAATCCAAGAATAAACCTCTAAAAATCACTGTTTAAAACGAATCAATAGAATTACGTTTTAAATTCAATCAATACAAAACTTCCATTATCTTCTAAACCTCCTGCTTTTGCATAAGCCTTTCTGGCCGCTATATTCGTGTCTTCGGTAACGACCCACGCCACTTTACAACCCAGTTCTTTCCCGTGTTCACATAAATGTTGAACCAGTTTGCTTCCTAAACCTTTTCCTTGAAATTCCACTAAAACCCCAACCTCGTCAATAAAGAGTGCCGGGTCTTTATCGGGGTGCACGTAATGAAAGCCGCAAGCCATTCCAACTATATGTTCCATATGAAACGCAAGAACCATATGATGCCTTGGGTCGTTTAAAAACTCCTCTGCCCTATTCCTTTTAATGGCATAGTCGAAAAGTTGGTCTCCGACATCCTCCAGGGCGGAAAGATCATTGATAGTCGCCTTTCTTATTTCAATTTCTTTGAACATAAGCCTTTAAAAAATAAAAACCTGCCCACAAAAAAATTGGGGACAGGTCTCTAATATCTCGACTTCTATTTTTTAATCCCTTCCTCCTAAAACTTGAAGGCCCCAGTAAACCAAGGTTGCCAAAGAGCCTATCGCCGCCACCAGATAGGTGCGGGCCGCCCACTTTAAAGCATCCTCAGAACCTTTATATTCTTCGGGAGTCACCACATTTTTAGCTTTCAACCACGCTAGGGCACGGTTACTTGCATCGTATTCTACCGGAAGTGTGATAAAGCTGAACAAGGTCGCCAATCCCATCATTACCAATCCGGCTATGGCTACCCAGTAACCAAAACCTACACCGGCAGCGGCACCCAACATGAGGCCGCCAAATACGACCCACATCGACATGCTTGAGGTAACGCTGACTACGGGGACCAATTTTGAGCGCAAGGTCAACCATTCGTATGCTTGTGCATGCTGTACCGCATGACCACATTCATGTGCCGCAACCGCTGCAGCCGAGGCATTGCGCTGACTGTAGACCCCTTCACTAAGGTTTACCGTTTTATTTGCCGGGTTATAATGGTCGGATAGCATTCCAGGAGTAGAAACGACTTTTACATCACGTATACCATGGTCAGCCAACATTTTTTCAGCAATTTCGGCCCCGCTCATACCATTGCGCAAGTGCACTTTTGAATAATACTTGAACTTACTCTTAAGCTTTCTGCTTACTAGCCAACTTACCAGCGCAATAGCTCCTATCAATATATAATAACCCATCATAGCTTTTCTGTTTTTAAATTATACTTAAAGATATTAAAAAACACCTCTTAGCTAAAATGCCTTTCGACTGCCCTCAAGGTGATGCAAATAGAAATACAAAAACCCCGCCAAATGCTAATACCGACAAAATGTCAATTTATGCTTCGTCATTGCTAGCGAAGCGCGGCAAACTGTTTAAACTATTCGAAAGGTTTAACAGATTGCTTCGACGCCTCGATTTTCGCGGTTATTGTATCATTTTTCAGCTCCTCAAAATGACGCTAGCCGACAATGTTAACAATCTTACCGGGCACCACGATGACCTTTTTCGGCGTTCTACCCTGCAATTGCTGCTGGGTCTTTTCGTGGGCCATTACGGTCGATTCGATTTCGTCTTTGCTCATATCCAAGGGAAGTTCTACCGTAAAGCGCATTTTTCCGTTAAATGAAATCGGGTACTCTTTACTGCTCTCCACGAGATACTTCTCTTCAAATATCGGGAAGGGTACTTCGGAAATCGATTTCGTATGTCCCAATTTTTCCCAAAGTTCTTCAGCGATATGCGGTGCGTAGGGCGATATCAAAATAGCCAAAGGTTCTAAAATAGCTTTGCTCGTACATTTTTGGGCGGTCAGTTCGTTGACGCAAATCATAAAGGTCGAGACCGAAGTATTGAAACTAAAGTTTTCGATGTCCTCTTCTACTTTTTTGATAGTTTTATGTAGCGTTTTTAAATTTTCAGCGGATGGCTCCACATCTGCTCCGCTCATCGACCCAACGAGATAAGGCTGATACAAACGCCATAACTTTTTAAGGAAACTATGTACTCCCGTGATACCTGCCGTATTCCAAGGTTTGGATTGCTCTAGCGGCCCCAAAAACATTTCATAAAGGCGCAAACTATCGGCGCCATATTCTTCACAAATCGCATCGGGATTGACGACATTGTATTTGGATTTGGACATTTTCTCAACTTCGCGTATCACGTGAAATACGCCTTCCTTCTCATTTATAAATTTGGCGCTTTTATATTCTCTTTGCCAACTTTTGAATTGATTAATATCTAATTCATTTTTGAGATTGACATATTCCACCGGAATACGAGTCTTATGAAATTTGTATTTATTTAAGAGAGGAGTAAATTTATAATCTACCTTATCCTCAACCCCAATCGACTTAATTTCTTCTTTCAAATTCTGCATGAAAAAAACCTCAAGTTTTTCTCTTATTCCCAAACTTTCTTTATTGTCGTCATTTTCTTTTCTAAAGTGATTTATTATTTCTTCCGAAAGAAAATGGGTTTTAATAAATGCATATTTCTCTTGAAGTTTTTTTAGATTTTCTTTTTCTTCTTCACTTAGATAATCGAGCATGCCATATCCAGCTTTTATGTCCATTTTCCCAAGCTTACTTGAACCTTCAAAAGTGATATTAAATCCAATTCTTTGAGCAAAAGCACTTTCCCCAGTAATCATACCCTGATTGATCAGCTTTTTTGCAAATTCACCTTTAGGTACCAAACCCTTATCGAACATAAACTTTTGCCAAAATCGAGAGTACAGCAAATGCCCTGTGGCGTGTTCGCTACCGCCTATATACAAGTCGACATCTTGCCAATAGTTGATGGCTTCTTTCGAGAAGATGGCATCTTCATTGTGCGGATCCATATAACGGTTAAAGTATTGGGAGCTTCCGGCCCAGCCGGGCATGGTATTCAGTTCCAAAGCCCCTCCTAACCTCCCCGAAGGTGAGGAATTGTTGAATTCTTCTTCTGAAACTACTTTACCTTCTTCGCCATATTGCAGCCAATGCCATTTTTTTGCATTGCCTAAAGGAGGGTCTCCAGCTTCCGTGGGTAAATACTTATCTACTTCGGGCAATTCCAAAGGAAGGAATTTTTCATCCAACATCTGTGGCATCCCACCCCCATCATAATATACCGGAAAGGGTTCGCCCCAATAGCGCTGTCGGCTAAAAACGGCATCCCGCAAACGGTAGTTGATCTTACCTTTTCCTTGTCCGATTTTTTCCAGTTCGGCTATCGCCTTTTTAGTCGCTTCTTTATACGTTAATCCGTTTAGAAAGTCCGAATTCGCGATAATCGTTTTTTCCTTATCGGCGAAAGCTTTTTCCGAAATATCGATGCCCTCAAAAATATTCGGAATCGGAATATTAAAATTCTTTGCAAAATCGTAATCCCGCTGATCCCCGCATGGAACGGACATTACTGCCCCTGTACCATAGCCGGCTAGTACATAGTCCCCAATCCAAATCGGAATAGCTGCTTTCGTAAACGGATGCTCGGCGTAGGCGCCCGTAAAAGCCCCTGAAATCGTTTTTACATCGGCCATACGGTCTCGTTCCGAGCGTTTGGCGGTAGCTTCGACATAGGCTTCGACTTCGGCCCTCTGTTCTTGGGTGGTGATTTTTGCTACTAGTTCGTGTTCTGGGGCTATGGTCATAAAACTTGCCCCGAAGATGGTGTCGGGTCGGGTGGTAAAAACCTCAATGGCATATTTGTTCTCGACTTCACTCGAAGTGACCGTCATGAAGGTCACAGATGCCCCCTGAGATCTACCGATCCAATTCGTCTGCGAATCTTTTAAGGGCTGCGGCCAGTCGATTTTATCTAGGCCATCTAATAAGCGTTGGGCGTAGGCACTGATGCGCATGCTCCACTGGGTCATTTTTTTGCGAACAACGGGGTGACCGCCCCTTTCGGAAACGCCGTTTACGATTTCGTCATTGGCAAGAACGGTACCTAATGCCGGAACCCAGTTGACCTCACTTTCCGCTAAATAGGTCAAACGGTATTTTAATAGCATTTGCTGCTTTTCCATTTCGGAAAACTGTTGCCAATCCGAAGCGGAAAACTCGGTAACATCTTCATCGCAAACGGCATTTACGGTACTATTTCCATCTTTTTCAAAAGTGGAGACTAATTGTGCGATATCTTCTGCCTTATCCGCGTCGGTATTGTACCACGAATTAAAAAGTTGAATGAAAATCCACTGCGTCCATTTGTAATATTTCGGGTCGGAAGTGCGCACTTCACGGCTCCAATCAAACGAAAAACCCAATTGGTCGAGTTGCCGACGATAGGTTTTTATATTTGCCTCCGTGGTAATCGCTGGGTGCTGTCCTGTCTGAATAGCATATTGCTCGGCGGGTAATCCGAAAGAATCATAGCCCTGCGGATGCAAAACATTAAACCCTTTATGCCTTTTGTAACGGGCATAGATGTCACTGGCAATATAGCCTAACGGATGCCCAACATGTAATCCGGCACCGGAGGGATAGGGAAACATATCCAACACATAAAATTTCTCTTTTCCTGAATGGTTTTCTGCCTTGAACGTATGATGTTTAGCCCAATACTGCTGCCATTTCTCTTCTATTTTCCTAAAATCGTATTGCATCTGCTGTCTTTCTTTTCTATGTCGGGCAAAAATAAGTTTATTCGATTTACTTTCCTAAATTTACGCTCGTATACGTGTGTTGCGTTAAGTTTGTTGTGTCGGTTAAGTTACCGTTATTTTTTAGCTGGCCGAAGCAAAAAATGTTTACATAGCAGTAGTTTTGGAAATATTTTCTAGCGCAGGACAGGGGAAAAATAACAAGGCTTGGGCTGGCCTAAAACAAGCTTAACGCAACACTTATTATGGGCAAGTCTTTCGAACAGTACCAAAAACAAAAACTAATATCCTCCTACTTTTCGGTAGTATTGAGCATCGGGCTCGTATTATTTTTATTGGGTATTCTAGGCCTTTTGATACTCAACACCAAGAAGATGGCCGACCATTTTAAAGAGCAGATTACAATTTCGATTTTTTTAAAGGATGAAGCCAAACAGTCCGAAATCGACCAACTACAACAGAGCCTTTTACAAGCCGAACACACAAAAACCGCTACTTATGTTTCGAAAGAGGAAGCCGCCGAAAAGCATAGCGAAGAAATCGGTGAAGATTTTCAGGATTTTCTAGGCTACAACCCGCTAAAAAATTCCATTGACGTGCAGCTCAAGGCTGATTTTGTAACCCCCGAACAAATTGAGGAAATTGCAGACGGACTCTCGGAAAAGACCTATGTCGAAGAAGTCAGCTACGATAAGCCACTCGTTGGCCTCTTGAGCGAAAACGTGAAAAAAATAAGTTTCTGGATTTTGGTGGCCAGCGGTATCTTTACCTTTATTGCGTTTCTGTTGATTAATAGCTCGATTCGGCTATCGATATATTCCAAACGCTTTATTATTAAAACGATGCAAATGGTTGGTGCTACAAAAACATTCATACGCAGACCGTTTATTTGGACGAACGTAAAACTGGGTATGCTTGGGGCGGTGCTAGCAATGGCAGCTCTGGCAGGAGCCTTATTTTATTTGGACAAAAATTTTCCGGAACTACAACTTTTCGATGATGTCGAGGTACTGGTCGTAATTTTTGGTGCTATTTTCATTTTTGGCATACTAATATCGCTCGTCAGCACGTTCTTCGCTACACAACGGTTTTTGAATCTGCGGACTGATGAACTGTATTATTGACAACAGATGGTAGATATAATTAAAAATGTGCTCGGAGGAGTTAATTTCCCAAACTTGAATAACTCATAAACTTTTATATAAATTTGCAGCATGGGCAAAAAACACCGGAAACCAACGAACCAACAACCACAGCAAGAATTTATTTTTCAGAAGAAGAATTACCTATTCATGTTCATTGGACTCGCCTTTATCACCTTGGGCTTTATTCTCATGAGTGGTGGCGGAAGCGACGACCCCAATGTATTCAATGAAGATATCTTTAATTTTCGCAGAATACGGCTGGCACCGACCCTAGTTCTTATAGGTCTGGGCATCGAGATATATGCCATTTTGTTGAATCCGCATAAGAAGAAAGAATAGGTTTGGATATTTTAGACGCCATCATTCTCGGTATCATTCAAGGATTGACCGAATTTCTACCCGTGTCTTCAAGTGGACATTTAGAATTGGGCAAGGCTATTTTAGGAGATAGTTCCGTACCCGAAGAAAGTCTTTTGTTTACGGTGATTCTCCATTTTGCTACGGCATTGAGCACAATTGTCGTTTTCCGGAAGGATGTTTGGGAAATCATCAGAGGACTTTTTAGCTTTACATTGAACGAGGAAACCCAATTCTCCCTAAAAATTATTATTTCAATGCTGCCTGCAGTTTTTGTGGGATTGTTCTTCGAAGAGCAACTGGAAGCCTTTTTCGGGGGTAATATACGCTTTGTTGGGTTTATGTTATTGATAACGGCCGTACTGCTATATTTTGCCGACAAGGCTAAGGATACCGATAAAAAAGTGAGCTTCCGTAATGCTTTTATCGTTGGGGTTTCGCAAGCCATTGCCATGCTCCCCGGTATTTCAAGAAGTGGCGCTACAATATCGACTTCGGTACTTTTAGGTGTTGATAAGACTAAAGCGGCCAGATTTTCATTCTTAATGGTCGTTCCATTGATTTTCGGAAAAATCGCAAAAGACTTGATGAGTGGAGAGCTAAATTTTAGTGGAGAGAACAATATGGCCATAGGTGCCGGTTTTATCGCGGCCTTCATTGCCGGCCTTGCCGCATGTACTTGGATGATTCAATTGGTCAAGAAAAGTAAACTCTCCTATTTTGCCATTTACTGTCTTATCGTTGGTCTTATCGCCATCGCTTATGGATTCTGGGCAGCCCCTTAGCCGAGACTTTTTTATCACTTTTACTATGAAAACTGCCGAAGACTTTCTAAACGGACAATTACTGCTTATCGACAAGCCACTTGGCTGGTCTTCTTTTCAGGCAGTGAATAAATTGAAATGGGCCATCCGTAAGAAATTCGATCTAAAGAAAATCAAAATAGGGCATGCCGGAACGTTAGACCCCTTGGCCACGGGGCTACTTTTAATCTGCACCGGAAAATTCACAAAGAAAATCAGCGAGCTTCAGGGACAGGCAAAAGAATATATCGGAACCATTACACTTGGGGCCACCACCCCTTCATATGACCTTGAAACGGAAATCGATAAGACATTTTCTGTATCCCATATTTCAAAAGAAATGCTTGAAACTGCAGTTAAGGGTTTTGTTGGCGATATTGAACAGCTTCCGCCTATTTTTTCCGCTTTAAAAAAAGATGGAAAACGATTGTACGAATATGCAAGGGAGGGCAAAAAGGTCGAAATCAACAGGAGAACTGTTACTATTTCCGAATTTGAAATTACTGGAATGCAGCTTCCGGAAATTCGATTTCGGATTGTTTGCAGTAAGGGCACCTATATACGTAGTTTGGCACATGATTTGGGGCTATCGTTACAAAGTGGCGGACATTTATCGGAACTTCGAAGAACCAAAATAGGTGATTACAACGTAAATAATGCCCATGACCCCAATGAATTTGGGGAAAAACTACTCGGAAAAATAGGGGATTCCTAAAAATCAATTCTTTTGATTTCCGTTCAACGAATAATTAAAATAATTTTCAGAAATTGTGGTTATAGCACTATGAGCCTGAACCGTAAACAATTATCGCTCTTAATAACACTCTTTTCGATGTCCATCGTGATATTGTGCCTTTACAATATTCATTTGGGGGGAGAAGCGGTGGAAGACGAGTATTTTGTCGAAATGGTTCTTGCAGAAGAGGATATTGAAGAGTTGTTGGAAAAGAAGGAAGAGCTTGAACGAGAAATTGAGAAAGCAGACCCTGTCAAAAGCCATATGGCTTACAACGAAACCGCAAAGCCTAGCTATGGTAATCCTGAGCCTCTAAAGACGCTTGAAGAATTAATGGAAGAGAAAGCGGCGGCGGAAAGTGAGAATGCCGATGACCTGCTTTCCGATTCGGAATACGCCGAACGCGTAAAAGAACTCAAAAAGAAACACGAGGAAGCGAAGCAAAAACTAGGAGAGAAAGAGGCGCAGAAAAAGGAGTTTACAAATAACCTTGCTAAGCGTCGTACCTCAGTATCCTACTCATTGGTAAATCGCAATAATTACAAACTTCCACCACCCATTTATACATGTATCGAAGGTGGAAAAGTTGTTGTCAATATAGAAGTAGATTCCTCAGGAAACGTTATCGAAGCTGACTACAACGCCAGAAGTTCAGGTACTTCAAACGGATGTTTGGTAGACAATGCTATAGCCTACGCACTAAAAGCAAAGTTCAGTTCAGATTCAAGAGCTTCCCAAAAGGGCACTATTACCTATATATTTCAGGGGAAGGCTCGCTAATAGTTCTTTCAACGTTGTCTGGCCTTTATCCTTATTGTACCATTGTTGTATTTCCTCTTTGATTTCAGGCAGTATTTTGCCGTATTTTGCCTTATGGGCACGCACAAGTTCGGCAGCGGGTTCAGGTCTTGGGCCCCATTCTGCAACTACTTCTTCAGACTCATTATCGATAGTAATCATTTTCGGAATCGACATGGCTCCTTTGGTCGGAAAACGGCTCATAAGCTCAGGGTTCTCGTCGCGTAAAAGTATTTTTAAATCGATATTCGCATTAAGTTGTGCCATTTTGTTCATAACAGGTAAGGCAGGCGAGGCATCACCACACCAACTTTCTGTTAGCACCAACCAAGTAATGGGTAATTCTACACTTTTAATTAAATCTATAACTTGTTCATCGAATTTTAGGGTTTTGTCCCAACGCTTCATACGGCGATTGTTCAATTGGGTGTAGTTGGTCAAGGCATTAGTCTTCTGGGGGCCGGTCGATTTGCCTTCTTGAGCAAGTTGTGTGACCAATTCACGGTATGTATTATATGACATCGCCTTAGGGAGGCTTTGATCGATTAACCCTTGCGTTGTTCTTTCTATAGTATTTGCGATACTACTTTCCATAACTTCTGAATTAGAATACAAAATTACCAAGGCGAATAAAATACTTTGGTAACTTAAGTAGCATTGGTAGGCCTAGTTCTAAAAACCTTACAAATTCTGCGGATTCACGGCTAAACTATTAAATAGCTTCGCCTTAGTAGTAAAAAATTTGTTCTGTACCTCGATCTGTTTCAGTTCGGCATCGATAAGCTTACTTTCCCTAGAATTGATTAAAAACAAAGAACTTTCACCAAAACTGAATTTACGCTCCTCGGCAGATAAAAGGGCATTATAGTTATCAACAATCTCATCAATCATTATATTTTGGGTCTCGAATGATTCTAGTTCTCGATAAATAGCCACGATCTTGTTCTTCAGCTGAATTTGGGCATTATCCAAATCGAACCTCGCATCGTTCAACTTGAATTTCGCTAGCTTAAGGTCGCCTCGCTCCTTCCGCAAAAACAGGGGCAAGCGAAAAGTGACGCCACCTTTATATTGTTGAGTCTCGAAGGAACTGATGAACTCTGGCGTTTCGGTCAAAAAATTATATTCCAAATCTATTTGTGGTAAAAGCTTATTGGCCTTTAAATTTTTCTCGACCCTCAACCCTTCGATTTTATACCCCAACGACTTTAGCTTCGGATGGTTTTCAATGGTAAAACTGTCCAAGGGCTTCCCTAGAATTTCTAAGGTAATATCGATGTCATTTTCAATATTTGTATCGGGTTTAACATTTGCCTGTAACTCGACAGGAATGTTATCGCTCATCCAAAGAAAATTGGATAGTTCCAAAGAGCGGTTCATTAATTTTACCTTGGCTTGCTCTAGGCTTAGGGCCCTACTTTGCATCGCAATCTTTGCTTCTACGGTATCTATTGCCGCAATGTCTCCCGCTTCGGCACTCTTTTTTATTCCCTTAAAGCGAATGTCTGCATTCTCTAAAAAGTTTTTATAGATAGTCATTTCGTTGTATGCCTGTAACCAAACGAAATAGGCCAGTGAAGCATCGAAAAGAATTTGATTCACCAAAAGATCACGGTCTGCCTCGGTTTGCTCCCTAAAATATTTCGCCTGTTTTAGGGTAGCCATTCGGTCGTTGATCCATAAGCCTTGACCTACCGAAACGGATACGCCTGCACTATATAGTCCATCTGTAGGTACTGTCTCGGCTGGGTTTAAAAAATCACCCTCGTTTTGTTCAAAATTTCCTTTAAGTTCGATACCGTACCAAGTAGGTATTTTAAAAGCGGCGTTGAGACGGTCGTAGTATTCGCTTCCCTTAAATTCCTTTCGGTCGTAGTCCACTTCAATTTTCGGGTCAAACCCACCTCGGGCCTTCATTAAGTTCGCTTGACCAATTCCTAAGATCAACTCAGCTTGCTTTGCAATTGGGTGGTACTTTTTGACATAGCCCAAGTACTCGTTAAATCTCAGCACAACAGTATCTTGTATCTGACCAGTAACTGAAAACGTGAACAAAAGCAACACGTATGTTATATACTTCTGCATTTTATTTTTTTACTGGTTTTCCCTGCGCACCTTCAGGCTGATAATAATTGGGAGGAAAACCATTTAATTGCCTCCATAGTTCGTACCAAATGGGTACATCTTCCAATAGCGCGATAGTATTCGCGCCAGAACCTACCCGAATCGCTGTCGGCCATGAGTGGTCATCCGCATCGGGGGCAAGCAAGACTCTATATTTACCATTATCACTAATAAAAGTCTCAACAGCGACCACCGTACCTCCATAGGTACCATAGCTCAAATTGGGCCAGCCGCTAAAGACAATGACGGGCCAACCATCGAACTGAATTCTTACTTTTTCTCCCAAATGAATCAGAGGCAGGTCTAATGGCTCTACAAATGTCTCTACGGCCATGTCAATATCCGCAGGCATTATTCCGACCAGACGATCACCTTCTTTAAACGTTTCACCAATACCGCCTTGAATCGCTTTGTTAATGAAGCCGTTTTGCGGTGCACGAATGTAATACATATCGTTTCGCATCGAATAGTTCGTAAACTGGTTCTCTAGTTTCGTGACCTGAGCCTCTGAATCGAACTGACTGGATTGTGCAGTATACATGTCGCTCTGGGCCTTTGAAATTTTATCGGTGTACTCCGCTCGTATGCGGTTGATCTCTACCTCTGCATTCAATATTTCGTTGCGGGCCGCCAATAGTTTATTCTCTTGCGAAATAAGCTTTGCTTGGGTTTCCTGTAATTTCAGCCTTTTCTCCTCCACATCGGTTACCGCCTTCAATCCCTCGGACTGCAATTGAACAACACGACCGTATTGGCGCTCGGCAATACTGATATTGGTCTTGGCTGCCTCTAAGTCTATACTATCGCTCTGTACTTTTAGTTTAGCCTGCAGCAATTTATTCCTTGCCTGCTCCAACTTTAAACCTCTTTCATTCCCCAAGGCACCTATTTGGTTGTTCAAGGCCTTTACTTTGCCCTCATAAGAAGTTACGGAAGCCTCTTTTGCCTTAATTTGTTTGCCTGTACGTTCTACCAACCTAGGATCGAAGTATTCATTTTTGACCTCGGAAATAAAAAGAATCGTATCGCCTTTCTTTACGTAGTCTCCTTCTTGCACGTACCACTTTTCAATACGACCGGGTATCGGCGACTGAATAGTCTGCGGTCGCTGATCCGGTGTTAAGGTTGTCAGATAACCTTTTCCGGTAATGTTCTGTGTCCAAGGCAAAAAAAGCACAATTAAACCGAATAGCGAAGAGGCTAGCAAAAACCGATTTAAATGCTTGTAATGCCTTTGATGAAAGACCTTTTGTGCAGATACAAATCTGTCTAAGGTGACTTTTCTATTCAACTGGTTATGTGAAATATTCAGCATTCTTCAATTAGTTTTCGTTGCTTATTTTTCCGTTTTCCATAGTAACAATTCGGGTACATCGGTCGGCCCATTTTAAGTTTGGACTTACCACCAAAAGTGCCCAGCCATTGTTGGGATCGCTCAAAAAGTTCATTATACGAAGGGCTTCCTCTTTTTTGAACTGATCAAGGGGGTCTTTTAAAATGAGTAGTTTCGGTTTTCTTACGATGCTTCTTGCCAGCACTATCTTTTTGCCCACTGTGTATGGAATTTGTTTCCCTTCTGGATATAATATCGTGTGAATACCGTTGGGCTGCTCTTTTACGAATTCTGTAAGTCCGATTGCATCTAATGCCCAATACACTTGTTCTTGCGAAATCGATTTATCTCCAAAAGTAATATTGTTCAAAATAGTGCCTTCAAATGGTGATTCTTCGGGTAGCGATTGTCCGATATGAGAACGATAATAGTTGAGGTTCATACCCTTCAGTGAAACGTCATTTATGTAAATACCACCGCTATCAGGTTCAAGTATACCAGCAATAATCCGTAAAAGGGTCGTTTTTCCAGACCCACTTTCACCATTGAGAAGTATGGTACACGAAGGGGTTATCTTTAAACTAACATCATTTATTATTTTTTTATCCCTACCAGGTACATTGTAAGAAACCTCATCCAATTCGATATGAAAGCCTTCATTCTCAGCAAAAGGCTTTTCACCTTCTTGTGGCTCTAGTTCTTTATCGACCACTTGACCCAACTTCTCTAAAGAGGTTAGCAGGTCATAAAACGTTTCAAGACCCGTAATAAGTTTCTCCACAGAACTTATGACCAATAGGATAATAATCTCGGCGGCAACGAACTGTCCAATATTCATTTCTTGATTCAGTACAAGCAGCCCACCTATTAATAACAGCCCAGCTGTCACTAGTACTTTAAAACCTATCATTTGAATGAACTGTATGACCAGAATTCGAAAATGGCTTTCTCGAGCTTCTAGATATTCGACGACCAATGCATCATTTTTATCTAGTGCATGAGTAGTCTTACCTGAGAGCTTGAAACTGATAATACATCGGGCGACCTCTTGCAACCAGTGCGCCACTTTATATTTACTCTTTGACTCACCAAGACTCGTGTCAAGACCTTTTTGCGCAGTGAATCTAAAGACTACGTAAATAAGTAAGATCAGTAATAAACCATAAATAATAAAGAAGGGGTGATAAAAAGAGAGCAGTAAAAGACCAAAAATAATTTGTAGTAGAGCCGCAGGAAAATCAATAAGAATCTTTGATAGTCCTTTCTGTACGGTAAGGGTATCAAAAAAGCGGTTTGCCAATTCAGGGGGATAATAATTACGAAGTTCGCTCATCTTTATTTTTGGAAAACGATATGCGAACTCAAATGAAGAGCGCGTAAATATCTTTTGCTGCACATTCTCAATGATACGTATCTGCATCAGTTGAAGCATACCCACGAAAGCGACACCACCGGTTACGAGCACTACTAGTACAATCCATGAAGTGCTAATCTGCGCGCCTTGAATCAAGTTAATGATTGCTTGAATACCCAATGGAAGTGACAAGTTGACCAATCCGGCGAAAATTGCGTAGTAAAAGACCTGAAATACATCTCTTTTATCTAAACGTAACAATCCCATAAGCCGCTGCCAAGCGGTCAAAATATTTTTAGCCATTTCGATTATGTATTAAGTGATGAGAATACCAACTGAAGAAAATAATTTGTAGGATCGTCTTGTTTGTGACAATCGGTCAGCGAACTAAAATGATATTTCAAAAAATGCTGGTGTAACGATCCTTCCAAAACTGTACTTGCAAGGCTCGATGGATAGCCATAGCCCGAATCGACCGCTTGTATCATTTCACTAATACGGTTTACCAATCTTTTATAAATGACAAAATACCCTTCTTTATTTTCGGCGTCAACTTCTTTAGTAAGATACGATTTAGAATACTCATTGATAACAATTTTATTCAAAAGGATTTCATTGATATGAGAAAAGACCGAATCTTCTTTTGTCGCCCTGGTCATTATTTCTATCGCCTTAGTCAATTTTTCCGATGGAATGCTAATGCCATTGGTAGCAAAAACCAATTGATACTCCAACCAGCCCCAATACCATGAGGTTAGATAAAGTAATAGTTTATGCTTATTTTCGAAATAACGATAAATCGAACTTTCATTTGAACTAATTTTCGCACCTAATTTTTTGAACGTAAAGCTCTCAAAACCTATCTCGTCAATCATTAAGATGCTGTGTTCGATAATTCTTTTTCCCAAATCTGATGATTCGGGATCTTTTACATAAATCTTTTCGTTGATTCCGATTTTGACCGATTGCAAGAGGCGCTCCATGGATTACTGCTTATGTTTAAGATGCAAATATAATAGTATTACTATCAATATCTAATAGTTTAACATCTATTTAACGAAAGTAATGCTTCTATATTAATAGCTATTATTATATTAGCATAATAAACTGCCTTTTTTGATGAATTACTAATTGAATGATGAAAAAACTAATATTAATTATCATATTGTCGTTTTTTCCAGTTTTAGGGATAGCTCAGGACGTTTTTCGTCTCTATCTAGATTCTAGTCAGCCAAGCGAAAATGGCTCTGGCTATTCAATTGGACTAAGTAGTTCACCCTTAAATGGTACCATGCTTGTCATGGGTGGTCTAAAAAACGTAGACGGTTCAGGTAATTACCTTGAATTATTCGGCAGCAAACTTATTATAGATAGCGTCGATCAGAACCGTGATGGCACAAGGCGTATTGTCTTAAGAAGGGAGGACGGTCGGAATTTTCTCGAACTATTCCCTCGACTTTACGCCACATTGAAGCCAGTCAATTTGATAGAAAATGAAAATTTAAAAAACATAATAACAGACTGATTTTTTTTGCAAACAACCATTGGAATATTATAGTAATCTTAAATCAATTAATTGAC
>Ga0316189_10000965_pt1 | contig 28599 bp, 26 predicted proteins | sample LowCovwburrow_MG_FD_204930 | JGI IMG/M metagenome (GOLD analysis project Ga0316189, IMG submission 204930) | Coastal sediment microbial communities from Maine, United States - Lowes Cove worm burrow | ecosystem: Environmental > Aquatic > Marine > Coastal > Sediment | place: USA: Maine...
TTCAGGCCGATATACTCAAAGGAAAGCGAGCCATTCTCAGACGCATAAAATAGCGCTCCGATCAACAATAGGACTCCGGAAAGAACCTGAATGATCAAGTACCGCATGCCTGCGGAATAAGAAGCCTCCGTCCGGCGTGCCCAGATCAAGAAAACAGACGTGAAAGCTAGAAATTCCCAGAAAACAAAAAGCGTCAGCAGGTCGCCCGCAAACACGGCCCCAAGGCCGCTGCCAGCATACAACATTGCTGCAACTTGCTGAACGGTATCACGAACATGCAGCGAATAGATAATCGCTATAAAGGCGGCAATATGGAACACATAGCCAAACATTAAGCTGAGTTTATCCACCTTATAAGGCATCAGCTCATAACCAAGAAAGTCGAGCTGTAGGTGAATGCCTTCAGGCACCATCCAAAGGTGCATAGCCCCGACCATTGGGATTAGGACCATAATAACGTTGCGGACGATACCGCGGGTCAACAAAGCCAGCAGCGCACCGATAAAAAACGGAATAAACGGAGGTATCTCAATCAGCCACATGAGAGCCTCCTGTCTTTTCATTATCGCCAGTCTTTATGTCATTCCCGGTTTCTGTCTCTTCGGCGGGATTGTAATAGTCTTCGGGGCGCATCAGAAAAATGCGCATCCATTTCGCGATGACAACCAAAACCACACAGCCGATAAAGCCATAGATGGGATAGAAGGCCCATATATTCTCCCAGCTATGATAGACGTGCCGGTGAATGACAAAATCAAGCCCAACCAAGACGGCACAGCAGATGTAAAACCCGTTTAAGAGACGTTTCACATTCTTTGGGTTGTCAAAAATATATTGTTTCTCAGTTTCCATGAACTATTTCCGATGTTTCCAGAATGCTACTGGCCAGTTCGAACAAGGGCTGCGGATACACAAACAAGACCAAACATCCAACGGCGGTGATGCTGAGCGCTATCACCGATGCTGTGGGTGCTTCTTTCATCCCAGATTGTAGATTAGAATCAGATTTCCCCGGGAAAAAGGCCCGATAGGGTATGGGGAGCAGATAGGCAATATTCAGCAGTGAACTAATCATTAAAATGACCATGATCACCCACTGCGCGGTCTCCATCGTCCCCATTAGCAGGAACCACTTGCTCCAGGTGCCGCCGGTTGGTGGAACCCCGATGATGCTGAGGCTGGCAATGAAGAAGGCCGCCATTGTTATAGGCATCTGCCGACCAATGCCGCGCATTTCGCTGATCAGTGACTTGTGGGTAGCAACCAAGATTGCTCCGGCGCAGAAGAATAAAGTGATCTTACCAAAGGCATGCATGACGATATGCATGGAACCGCCCAGCACACCGTATGGAGACGCCAGCAGTGCACCGATCGTTACATAACCAAGCTGACTGACAGTGGAGTATGCAAGCCTAGCTTTCAGATTGTCCTGCCGCATTGCCACCAGAGACGCCAGCAAGACAGTTGCACCCGCCAGATAAAGCAGGAACTGGGTGCTCGGCAGTACCGCCAGCAGGTCGATGCCAAAAATGAACGTGCAAACTTTTAGAACGGTGAAGACACCTGCCTTAACGACCGCGACGGCGTGCAGTAAAGCACTGACTGGGGTTGGCGCAACCATGGCTGCAGGTAGCCATCTGTGGAAGGGCATGATTGCTGCTTTACTGATACCAAAGATGAAGAGCACAAGCAGCGTGCCCGCAACCGTTTTATTGACGGACGGGTCGAATACGCCGCCGGGAGTAAAGTCCAGCGTGCCTGCCACCATGTAGGTGCCGATAATAGCCAGTAGGAAGAAGGCGATAGAGGTACTGATTAAGATGCCAAGATAGATACGCCCGCCCTTTTTAGCTTTTTCAGTCCCTGCATGAGTTACCAGCGGATACGTCGATAGGGTGAGCGTTTCATAAAAGACGAACAAGGTGAATAGGTTATCGGCAAAAGCGATTCCCATCACGCTACTGATAGCGATCGCAAAGCAAATGTAAAAGCGGGTCTGGTTCTCTTCTTCGTGGCCTCGCATATAGCCGATGGCATAGATGGTAGTAATTGGCCATAGGAAGCTGGCGACAAGAGCAAAGATCATCCCAAGCGGTTCGACCGTGAAACTAATGTCCAGCCCAGGGAGCAGTTCCCACAGGTGCAGACTAATAGCTTCTCCGCTCATGAGACGCTGATAAAGCGTTATGATCAACCCAAGAACGACTGCACTGGTCGCGAGCGTAAAAGCTTCGCGCAGATTAGGAAACTTCCCAAAGGCGGCAATTCCTAAAGTCGCAAACAGGGGCAACACCATAGAGAGGATGAGTAGGGTTTCTGATGTAAAAGTCATAAGCTGATACCAAATAAGGATTGTGAAGCGGCTCGAGCAGCGTCAACGCTAAAGCGCGTATCGATGCCAAAATAGATATTTGCTCCTACCAATATCCAGATCGGTATCAGGAATGTAAGAGGTGCTTCCTTCACGGGAGTAGCGCCTTCGGCGGGCTCCTTAAAGTAGGCGGCTTCAACAATCCGCCAAATATAGATGACAGCTAGCAATGAGCCGAGCAAAACAAGCACTGCAACAGGCCACCATCCCGTTTCTAGCGCGGCCTGTACAAGGTACCATTTGCTCACGAAACCAACCGTTAATGGGACACCGATCAAGCTAAGGCCACCGGCGACAATGCCGGCCATTGTGTAGGGCATCTGGCGGCCAAGACCGTTTAGGCTAGATAGCTGCACCCCGCCGACCCTGTACATAACAGCGCCGAGCGCTACAAAAAGCGCCCCCTTCATCAGGGCATGATTAAACAGATGTAGGAGCGTAGCCATCAGACCAACAGTCGTCCCGATGCTGTAGCCTACGATCATATACCCCACCTGTGCGACGCTGGAATAGGCTAGCATGTGTTTTACGTTTGTCTGATAAATCGCCGTAATCGAAGCTGCAAAAATCCCGACAAGCCCAAGGGCCACAAAGATTTCTTGCAGGGGCAGGGTGGTGAAGGAAAAGGATATACCAAAGATGGAATAGGTGAAACGGATCAGCAAATATACGGCAACCTTGGTCGCTGTGGCGGCCAGAAAGGCCGTTACCATAGACGGCGCGAAGGCATAGGCGTTCGGCAACCACATATGCAGCGGAAACAGCGCTAGCTTCAAGCAAACACCGACAATGAAGAATGCAAACGCAGCAAATATGGTTCGCGTGTCAGCAACTTCTGGCAAACGTTCGGCAAGGTCCGCCATGTTCAGGGTGCCGGTCATCTCATACATCAGACCGATACCAATCAAAATGAATGTGGCGCCAATTGTCCCCATGACCAGATACTGAAAAGCGGCCCATAAAGCTCGCCTGTCCTTGCCAAGAGCAATCATGGCATATGCAGACAGGGAAGAAATTTCCAGAAATACGAACACATTGAAAGCATCGCCTGTCGCTACAATCCCTAGCATGCCAGCAAGAGAAAGCAGATATAGGATATAGAAGAAGACCTGACGATTTTCAGGAATTTCCTTTTGGATGCTGGTGTTGGCTGCAAACAGCACGATTGTGCTCATTGCGGTAATGATCAAAAGCACGAAGGCACTAAGTTCATCGATGTGATACTCAATACCAAGCGGCCCAGCCCATCCTCCGATCGAGTACAAGATATCGCCTTGACTGGCCACTTGCTGAAGCAGCAAGACACTGATCATAAAGCAGGCAGCGCTGGCGATGAGAGTGAACATCCAGACAAGCCGTGGCTTTCTGAGAAACAAGCACAGAGGAGCAGCTAGTAAAGGAATGATAACTTGCAGAATGGGGAGTTGGTCTAACACTCTTCATCATCCTTCATTTGGATATTTTCTTCTTCAATGGTTCCGTAGGCCTCCTTAATGCGGACAGCAAGAGCTAACCCGAGCGCGGTAGTGGCAAGGCCAACAACGATCGCCGTCAGAATAAGAACATGAGGCAAGGGATTGGAATATTTGCTGATGCCGTCAGCCAAGATAGGCGCAGTTCCGCCATCGACCTTGCTGATGCTGATGTACAAGATGAAGACAGATGTTTGAAAGATATTCAGGCCAACAATCTTTTTGATTAGGTTACCCTGTGCAATAACGATGTAGAAGCCGATCATCATCAGGATCACGACAATCCAGTAATTGTATAATCCCATGATCATGATGGGTCCCCTTCTTTTTCAGGTGCGGGACCATCGATCCGGTCAGCAAAGTTGAAAAAGATGATGATCACAACGGCGGCAACCGTAATGCCAACGCCCAGTTCAATCAGCAGAATTCCCAGATGTTGTCCGGCAATCGGATCTTCGGACAAGATGCTATAATCAAGGAAGTTGCCACCGCCCAACAGGGACACGATGCCAACGCTGCCGTATATCAGCACGCCAACAGCGGCTAGCAACTGCACGACCGACTGGTTAATGACCCGCTTGGCTACGCTCAGGCCAAACAGCATGGCGTATAAGATAATCGCCGCAGCAAAGATCACGCCGGCCTGAAAGCCGCCTCCGGGACCAAAATCCCCGTGAAACTGAACATATAGGGCGAACAAAAGAATGAAGGGAATAAGCATTTTGGCGACAATGCGAATAATTAGATACTGATTGTGCATCGTCGTGTTTACTTTTTCAACCACACCATCTTCCTCACGCCTGCGCCCGGTTGACAATAAGGTCAAGACCCCGATCGCGGCAGTGAAAATCACGACGACCTCGCCAAATGTATCGAAGCCCCGATAGCTAGCAAGAACGGATGTAACAATGTTATCGACGCCGATTTCCTGCATTGAATTCTGGATATAGTGCGGCGCGACATGCAGATTGGCGGGCGCGTCAACGGAGCCAAAATACGGCATGTCCAGCGTGCCAAATATCAGCAGCACACCGGTCAGTGTGACTGCAAAAAGGGCCAGCTTGGGCTTGTTGCGGACCGCTTTGTCACGGCTTCCTGTGATTGCCACCGTGGTCAGCATCAACAAAGTTGAAATTCCGGCGCCGACAGATGCCTCGGTAAAGGCAACATCCACGGCGTCCATATCAACGAAAAGGCTAGCCGTGAGCAATCCATATATGCCGGATAGCATCGCCACAGCAAACAGGTCCTTTACCCGGATGATGGCGATGGCCACACATGCCATGAAGGCCAATAATACAACATCAACAATAAAAACTATGACTTGTCTCCTTTACCATCAACATGGTCGGTATCATCTACAAGAGGACGGAGACCGTTTTTCATGGCCGCATTCGCGATGGCATGGCTTGCGGTTGGGCTGACAAGCAAGGTCAACAACAGAATCATGACTAGCTTCAGAACAACAATACCGTCTGGGTTTTGTAGCATTAGCCCAATCAATATTAGGCTGGCGGCCATTGTATCGGTGACCCCAGCGGCATGCATGCGTGTGTAGAAATCAGGAAATCTGAGAATGCCCACGCCACCCGACAAGCAGAGAAAACTGCCAACGAGCAAACAAGTGCCACTGATTATAGAGATGAATAATTCCATGAAGTTACGCTCTGTCTGTTTCTTTGTCTTGAGAGTTTTGTTTGAAACCAAATGTCTCGGAAAGTCGCAGCACACCGATCACGCTGATAAAGTTGATCAAGGCATATACGATTGCAATATCTAAAAAGTCGGGCCGACCCATCACAAAACCCAACAGGGAAATCAGCAGCACAGTTTTGGTGCCGAACATGTTGACCGCGAGAATCCGGTCGAACAGTGTTGGGCCCATGAAGGCCCTCGAAATTGTCAGAGCCATCACGATTAGGATGGCGGTCGTCGCAGCTATCAACATCAGATTTCCAATCGTCGCACACGGCGATCCATTTCGCCAGCTTCAAGGGCTTCTACACCCTCCCGCATCAGGCCATGAACCAAAATTTGATCATCCATCAGTTTTATAGCGACCGTACCAGGGGTGAGTGTTATCGAATTGGCATATATCACTTTGCCCATATCGGTTTCCTGACTAATCTTGATCGTCGACAAGGTTGGGGAAATCGATAATGTTGGCGACCATACTTTCTTTACCACTGCGATATTGGAAAGGACGATTTCCTTACCTAACCAGACATAATATCCGAAAATTCGATAGGAAAGCTGAAGGGGCTGAGATTCGTGGTCAACCACATCCATCTTGTGTGCCAGCACGATCACAAAAATGATCGACACCACGCCTAGAGATATCATCAGCGGGTTATAATAACCTGAATTCAAAAGCCAGAACACAGCTAACGCGATGGATAAGCTAATAGTATGTCGCATCAGGGCACCTTCTAAAGTTATTCTATTTGTGCTTCGTGTATTTTGCTTCGGGGATCGGGCTCGCCCCAGTAACGGAGCCACTTTTATGTAACCACCTTCATATAGCTTTGTAAAGGGCGATAGGTGCGTAACCGTTTAAAAAAATTACAACTTAGGCCACCGCCCGGGATTATTGCGGAGGCTCTGCCGTTCCAGCTTCGAACATCAAGTGATATACTCACATTTATTTGATCGAATATTTTATTAGACGGCCCCTTGTGACACTTGGTTATTCATTCTTGAGCTTGCCTGGTCGATGAATTGGTCGAACAATAACATGACGCTTGATCGCGGGCGGATTTCAGCTGATGCTGATGAAGAATACCGTGCACGTGCAGCTTCGCTGGTGGAGAGCTTACATGGGTCAAAACTATCTTATTATGTTGAGGACGACAACTATGCTGAAATCGGAAGGGTAGATTACAAACCAAACCGAATCGCAATTTATCCCGCCAACCTTCTCCATGCTCCCCTCACTTCCAAGCCGGAATTATTAACTAGAGACGAAAATATGGGTCGCCTGACTGCCAATATAGAAATACGGTTTGTGGACCCTGACTAGGCCGGGCCTCGTCAACAGACTAGGCGAGAGCAGGGCGGAGAGGGTGTGAGAAAAATCCGCTGGTCATCGTAAAGTGCTCAGCCGCGTGTCGAATATCTGTGGTTAAATCGCTCCAAGATACGATGGCTGGCATGACAGGTCGTGCGATTATGGATAGCTTTCATAATAACCAACACTTGACTAGTCGAACGGCTTGATGCGAGGCAGTAATCGATACTGCGGCCAGATCGAGGCCCCGAACTTGTTTTGATATAAAGGAGAGTTTCAGATGAGAAAGATTTTGGCGCTTTTTGGTGGTCTACTATTTGTGGGACCAGCATCGCAGGCATCAGATATGTCCACTTGGCAATCTATTTTTAATGGGAAAGACCTGACGGGCTGGACCGTTAAGTTCACGGGCTCAGAAATAGGACAGGATACAGACAAGGTGTTTCGGGTTGAAGACGGCATGCTCCGCGTCTCATATGATCCAACTGGCAGTTTTAGCGGCCAATTCGGTCATCTTTTTTATCACCAAAAGCTCAGCCATTACCGTCTTAGATTTCAGTACCGCTTTACCGGCGAACAATTGACCGGCGGGCCTGCATGGGCTTGGCGCAATAGCGGCGTGATGGTGCACAGCCAAGCGGTTGATACCATGACAATAGATCAAGACTTTCCAGTCTCTATTGAAAGCCAATTACTTGGCGGGCCTGATGAAGGTGACCGGCCAACCGGCAATGTTTGTAGCCCCGGCACCCATATCACAGTCGACGGCGAATTTATCACCCAGCACTGCGTGAACTCGTCCAGCGAAACCTTTCGTGGTGATCAGTGGGTTAACTTTGAGGTTGAAGTGCGCGGCGGTGACGTGATCCGCCACTATGTGAACGGCAAACAAGTCTTGGAGCTCCGTGATCCGGTTTATGATTCGCTCGGCGCCGGACAGGGTTATAGGTCTGTCATGGACGGGCATATTGCCTTGCAGGCCGAAAGCCATAATGTGGACTTCCGTAACATTCAGCTGATGATCCTACCGGTTAAATAAACATAACGAGCTTTCATGCAGCGCTAATTGGTTACGGGTAAGGCCTGCAAATGCCGTAATTGAATTCTTATTGACAGAATTATTCAGTCTGCTTAGCGTCAATATGGGGAACAGATATTTAAATCTTGAAACAGGATTCTAAACAGCAATTGACATACACTGCACAGTTGGCCTTTTGGACAATTTTCAAGACGACACTGTGGGTAAGAGTTGTCGATTTCTACATAACTAATCATTGCCTTACAAGGCAATTTTTCGGCGTAATACGATGCCGGAGATTTTAATTTTTAGAAGGGGCCGTCATGAAAGTAGAAAAATCAAGCATATTCCTAATGTGTTGTATCGCGCTGATAGTAACGTCGATGACGTTTGCGATCCGCGCAGGTATTTTGGACGAGTTAGGGGTAACGTTCGCGCTTTCAAATGAGGAGCTGGGTTGGATAAATTCGATGGCCTTCTTGGGGTTTCCCCTCGCAATGATGGTGGGCGGCTTGCTGTATAATCAGGTTGGCCCGAAATTGATGATGATTATTGCCTTTATTGGTCACCTTGCAGGACTATTATTAACCATATACGCCACCGGCTTCGTAACACTTCTCGTCTCGACATTTTTCATTGGCCTTGCAAACGGCGCTGTTGAGGCCGCTTGCAACCCATTGATTGCCGATATCTATAAAGATCGAAAGACAGCAATGCTTAATCGCTTTCATGTGTGGTTTCCGGGCGGCATCGTGATTGGTGCGTTAATCGGTAACTTTTTTGGAGAAGCGCTGGGTTGGCAGCTCCTCATCGCAACGATGCTAGTTCCGACGGTGATCTACGGCTACATGATATTTAAAGTCAAATTCCCCGAAGCTGGCGAATTGGTCGCATCGACCACTGAAAATGTAAAAGCACTGGTGGCTCCGCTCTTCTTGGTCTTAATTTTGTTGATGACACTTACTGCCGTTACTGAATTAGGAACGGGGCAATGGATCAATCAAGTGCTTGCAGGCAGCGGTGCGTCGGCAATGCTAATCCTAGCTCTAATAACTGGAGTGATGGCCGTGGGGCGATATTTTGCTGGCCATATTTTACACCGCATCAATCCTATCGGCGTCTTATTTGGCTCTTCGGCCATCGCAACACTTGGGCTGTTCTTGCTAAGTAATACAAGCGGAACAATGGTTTATGGCGCAGCAGTCGTATTCGCGATTGGCGTGACCTATTTTTGGCCAACAATGATCGGCGTCGTTGGTGAATATTTGCCAAAAACCGGCGCATTGGGCATGTCGCTGATGGGGGGTGCTGGTATGTTTGGCGTTTCGATTTGGAATCCGGTTATTGGCAAATGGATTGATGATGCAAAGGCAACAGCTCTGGCTGGCGGTGTTTCTGTTGATGAAGCGGATATCGTGGCCGGACAAGCGGTTTTGGAACGCCTCAACGTTTTACCAGTGATCCTTATCGTGGCCTTTGGCATCTTATTCTTTATGAAGCTGAAACGCCCAGAACAGCCTGCTGCCCAATCAAAGAATTAAGCAGAAGGTTTGGCCGCGAACCAAATTTGCGATATCTTATGTCTCTAGCCCCAGCATCCGGCGATTGACGGCATCGTCGGGCTCCGCGCCAGCAAAATCATCAAAGGCCTTATCAGTAATGCGAATGATATGGTCTTTGACGAATTTGGCACCTTCTGCAGCGCCGTCTTCGGGATGCTTGAAGCAACATTCCCATTCAACGACTGCCCAGCCGTCAAAATCATATTTAGCGAGCTCGGTAAAGATGCCTTTAAAATTGACTTGCCCGTCTCCTAGACTGCGAAAACGTCCTGCTCTATCCTGCCAGTTTTGGTAGCCGCCGTAAACGCCTGTTCTTGCGTCCGGAAGAAACTCAGCATCTTTAACATGAAACATTTTGATCCGGTCGTGATAGCGCTCGATGAAGGCCATATAATCAAGCTGCTGTAATAGAAAGTGGCTGGGATCATAAAGTATATTGGCTCGTGGATGATTGTCGACGGCTTCAAGGAACATCTCAAACGTAGCGCCGTCGTGCAAGTCTTCACCCGGGTGGATTTCATAACAAACGTCCACACCCGCATCATCAAAGGCATCCAAGATAGGCCTCCAACGCCGCGCCAATTCAGCAAATCCAGCCTCAACTAAGCCCGCCGGTCGTTGCGGCCAAGGGTAGGCTAAATGCCACATGAGCGCGCCCGAAAATGTTGCATGGGCAGTTAGCCCCAAGTTTTTGCTGGCTTTAGCCGCTAGCATCAGTTGGTTCACCGCCCATTTGGTGCGCTTCTCCGGTTGTCCCTGAACCTCAGCGGGCGCGAAGGCATCAAAGCCTTCATCGTAAGCAGGATGAACAGCGACAAGTTGCCCTTGCAAATGCGTTGATAGTTCAGTTATTTCCACGCCGTGCTTAGCAAGCGTTGCTTTCACACCGTCGCAGTAAGATTGGTCTTGGGCCGCTCGCTCCAGATCAAAGCAGCGGCTATCCCATGTTGGAACTTGGACACCTTTATAGCCAAGGCCTGCAGCCCACTCGACGATTGAGTCAAGGCTATTGAAGGGGGCCTCGTCTCCCATGAATTGCGCCAAAAACAGTGCCGGGCCCTTTAAGGTCTTCATGCTTGTCCTCCTTGATCAAAATCAGTCCATTTCCAAGATGCGCGATCACTTTCGATCATACGCTCAATAAATTTCATACCGCGAATGCCATACTTAATGCCGGGAACATTGGTGGCCGTGCCCGCTTCGCCTGCTCGCACGGCTTCGGCGAAATCAGTATATAAATTGGCGAAAGCTTCAAGATAACCCTCCGGGTGCCCACTAGGCGTTCTTAGCCGAGACAAAGCGATCTGGCTAAGCGGTTTATCCACGCCTGCTCGTAAAATCTGCATAGGCCCATCATCAGGCCGGTAAATCAGGCTATTCGGCTCCATTTGATGCCATTCCAATGCGCCTCGCTCACCATACAGTCTAATTTTCAGTCCGTTTTCTTCGCCGACACAGACCTGTGAGCAGGTCAAAACACCCGTCGCGCCTCCACTGTATTTAAGCAGTGCACCGGCATCATCATCAACTAGCCGGCCATCCACATGCGTGTTCAGCTCGGCGCAGATCGCTGTGACCATTTGGCCGGATATCCATTCCGCCAGTGTAAAGGCGTGCGTTCCAATATCAGCAATCGACCCACCAAAGCCGGATAGCTCAGGGTTCAATCGCCACGCCGCTTGTTTGTTATCGGCTTCAGCCTCGGCGTTAGCTAACCAGCCCTGCGGATATTCCACATATATCTTCCGTACCGCGCCAATCCGGCTCTCAGCGACCAGATGCCTAGCTTCCGCAACCATGGGGTATCCAAGATAGGTGTGGGTTAACCCATATAGTTTACCGCTGTCAGCGATAACCTGTTCTAGCGCCTCAGTTTCAGCAAGATTGCACCCTGCGGGCTTATCACACATTACGTGAAAGCCGGCCTTTAGCGCGGCGGCTGAGATTGGTACATGCAGATGATTGGGGGTAACGATTGCCACGCATTCAATGCGTTGATCTTCAGGCAACGCTGCTTCCTGTTTGAACATATCTTCCCATGACGCATAACAACGATCCTCAGCGACATTCAAGCTAGCGCCAGTGCGTTTGCAATTGTCAGCGTCCCTACTAAACGCCCCAGCAACCAGTTGATAGGCACCGTCTAGTCGTGCAGCTAAGCGGTGAACATTACCAATGAAGGCTCCCTCACCACCGCCTACCATAGCAAGACGGACCGGATTAGCTGCAGCTGATGTCATTTCAAAGACTCCAATTAAAATATCGCTTACAAATGAGGATCAGATCACGAAGGTGATAGATCCCTCTCTAACTCGTCAATTTCTGCATGAAAATGGCTCCGCGACGGGCAGATTCAAGGGAATCAACCGGATTATCATGCTCAACATAACAATGTTTTAAGCCTGCAATATCCGCTTTCGACAGATACTTTGCAAAATCGAGCTGGCCATCGCCCAACGTGACCATCGTACCCTCACTGTTCATATCTTTGATATGGCATTGCTCGAACCGCCCGGGATGATTTTTGAACCACTCAATCGGGTCCTGTTTTGCTGCAGCCATCCAATATAAATCCATGGTGAATTGCATGTTTTTTCGACTGACACGGTCAAGAAGAAGGTCGTAGGGCATCTCACCGTCGAATTTTTCAAATTCAAATTCATGATTATGATAGCCGAAGCGAATGCCGCGCTTGTTAGCAGCCACGCCAACTTCATTTAAAAGATCGGCAAGCCAGCGATAGTCATCCATACTTTTGCGCTGATGCGCTTGCAAGTAGGGCAAATCCACATGCTCGTGCCCAATTTCTGCAGCGGTATCAAGGGCCTTTTCCATGTCGTCCCTAAACGCCTCCAGAGAGAAATGAGCCGAGCGGCCAATCAGACCTTCACCGACCAGGATTTTCTTGATCTCGGCGGGTGCCACATCAAAATAACCCGCGAACTCGACCTCTTTATAGCCAAAACTAGCGATCTGTTTCAGCGTTCCAGCAACGTCTTTCGCCATTTGATCACGAACAGTATATAGCTGCAAACCAAAGCTGGAGAAAGCACTGAGGTCAGGCTTGTAAGCAAAAGCAGGAAAGCTCGACATTGCTACGGCTGCGCCAGCGCTCCAGCCAATGAATTTTCTACGGTCAAGTTTTGGACTGTTCATACCTATATCTTCCCGTTTTTGATTTGTTTATCAGCATAGTCTACGGCCCGCGCCGTCAATGCCATAAAGGTCACCGATGGATTAACGCAAGCTACTGATGGGAATGCGGCCCCATCAGTGACGAATAGATTATCGACCTCGTGGCTTTGATTCCATTTATTTAGATAAGACGTTTTGGGATCACGTCCCATACAGGCACCGCCCATTTCATGGATAACGATACCAGGCACACCGTCTCTCATCGTGCCTTTAATATCGGTTAAACCGGCAGCCTCTAACATCTCAATGGCCGCCGCCCGCATATCTTGTTTCATCGCAGCTGTATTTTCGCCATAGGCGACGTTGGTTACAAGCAGCGGCATACCCCACTTGTCAGTTTTTTCACAGTGAAGCGATACATGATTTTCATACCTTGGCAGCATTTCACCAAATCCATATATCGAGACGGTCCATTCACCGGGCTGACGATTGGCAGTCTTGAAGTCTTCGCCAATGCCTTTTTGATGGGCTGCTGCATTCCAACTTCGCCGACGTGCGCCGCCTTGATAGCCATAGCCGCGAATGAATGCATCCTGCTTATCGTCGTCCAGGTTTCTGAATCTTGGGATATAAATTCCTCCCGGGCGCCGGCCCGAGTAATAGCTATCCAAATGCCCGGGGACCGTTGCGTCTGCACCAGCGCCGCCGCTGTGGTCCATCACATAATGACCCAGTACGCCGCTACTGTTGCCAATGCCGTTCGGCCAAGTTTCTGACTTTGAGTTCATTAAAATTTGCACTGATGCAAGGGTCGATGCACATATAAAGACCACCCTCGCGGTGACCGTCGTTGACTCGCCAGTTTCGGTATCAACATAGCGAACGCCAGACGCCTTGCCACTGTCTTCATCGTAGACAACTTCTTGGACCTGCGCATTGGCGGTCAGCGTCATGTTGCCCGTTAGATCGGCAGCGGGTAAAGCCCCAGCGATCGATGAATAATAGCCGCCCCATGAACAGCCCCGTTGGCATTCACTCCGCGCTTGGCACTGCCCGCGCCCGAGGTCTAAATGTTCTTCAGTAGGCTCGGTCAAATGGGCGACCCGTGCTGGGATGATCTTGCGACCGGGAAATTTATCTTCCACTGCGGCTTTTAGATCGCGCTCTACAACATTGAGCGGTAGCGGCGGCAAAAACTTACCATCGGGTAATTGGGGGATGTTTTCTTCGCTACCTGATATGCCAACAAAGGGCTCAATATAATCGTACCAAGGTTCAATATCCTCATACCGGATTGGCCAATCGATACCATGCCCATCATCCTTGTTCGCTTCAAAATCCACTGGGCCCCACCGATAGCTTTGGCGCGCCCACAGTAGCGACTTACCGCCCACCGTTGCGCTTCGGATCCAGTGAAAGTCTTGGTCTTGCTCGTAGGGATTTTCTTTATCGTTAATAAAGTGATGGCGGGTAAAATCATTCACCGCATAACAATGCTGTTGAATATGCTGCTCTCGCTCCAGCTCGTCATTGGGTACTTGGCCTCTAAAATTCATCTCCCACGGCGCCAACCCTTCGGTCTTATAATCGCCGTGCTCAAGCGGCTTGCCCCGGTCTAAGACCAGGGTCTTATATCCCTTTTCACACAGTTCCTTGGCTGCATAACCACCGGACATTCCAGAGCCCACGACGATGGCATCAAAATCGTAATTCTTCATCTGTGACATGCTTTATACCTTACGTAGACCACTGACGCTCAACGTCACTTAGCGGCAATTCTTGATATGGACCGGGCACTGGATCGTATGTTAGCTCTTCCGCGCCGCCGATTTCTGAGGTGTAATATCCCGCCACCACTAGACCTTTGAACATGCCATAAAAACGGTTACTGCCAAGGGTTTCATCTTCGGCTTCAACAGCAGCATATTGCTGGCTAGGCGTCAGTGATAGAAAGCCGCCAGATTTTTGATCAAAGTGCTCTAGACCTTCGATAAACTGCAATCCTGTTTCCTGTGGGAAAAATTTCGTAAGCATATGATCGATAAAGCCATGAACATTCGCTTTGGCAGCACCCGGTGTATCGGTATCTGGGATAATGATATCCGCCATCAGCTCGACCATTTTCAGCTGATCCGGTGATAAGCTTTTAGCGGGTTTGCTCGTGCTAAAATCCAGTGCGCCCTTCAGTGCAGCGGACGCCATGCTGCTCCCCATCAGCGCGGTTAGTCCAACGAGCAGTCCTCGCCTACTAATGCCTATTACGTCTTCACTCATCGTCGATTCCCCTTGTCTCACCCTTTTATCTAGCTGTTGATCATATACTGGTTCAATAAATTTTCTATCATTTCCTGCTTACCGCTCGTGTTTTTGGGATTGGGATTAGAAGCGGCGATGTCTCGGAGTTGCGCTAGGTCTATTTTTCCAGCCTCAAAATCAGCGCCGACCGCGCAGTCAAAACTAGCATACCTAGCTTTTTTGATCTGTGGCAAGCGGCTGTCATTCAAGAGGGCATGAGCCACCTCTAAACCGCGAGCAAACGCATCCATTCCGCCAATATGGCCGTGGAAAATATCTTCCATGTCAATACTTTCTCTGCGCACTTTTGCATCAAAATTCAAACCGCCGCCTCCCATCGCCTCACCTAGCCCGCCAGCTTCCAGTACAACGAGCATGGCTTGGGTGGTGTCGTATATGTCCGTCGGAAACTGATCAGTGTCCCATCCATTTTGTGGGTTGCCACGATTAGCATCGATGCTGCCCAGCATGCCAGCGTCGGTCGCCATTTGCAGATCGTGGGCGAAGCTGTGCCCTGCCAGCGTTGCGTGATTGCCTTCAATATTGAGTTTAAAATCAGCCGCAAGATCCTGCTCGCTGAGGAAACCGATAACGGTCTGAGCATCTACGTCATATTGATGATAGCTCGGCTCCATCGGTTTCGGCTCAATCAAATAGGTGCCCTTAAAGCCATTGGCACGGCCATAGTCGCGCGCTTGGCGCAGGAATTCACCCATATGGTCTAATTCGCGCTTCGTATTCGTATTTAAGAGACACTGATAGCCCTCACGACCACCCCAAAAAACATAGTTTTCTCCGCCCAGAGCAATCGTCGCGTCTATCGCGTTCTTGACCTGCGCTGCGGCCCGGGCAACAATCGCAAAATCTGGATTGGTGGAGGCCCCGTTCATGTAGCGCGGATGAGAAAAGACATTGGCCGTGCCCCACAGAAGCTTCATGCCTGTCTCCGACTGGAGGCCTTTGGCGCGCTCGACGAGTACGGTTAAATTTTTCTCATAAGCAATAACGTCGTCGGCATCAGGGGCTAGATCAATGTCATGGAAGCACCAATAGGGAACCCCTAACTTTGTGAAAAACTCGAAAGCTGCATCTTGTTTCTGCTTAGCTGCAGAGATTTCATCTGTAGCATTATCCCATTCGAATGATTGAGTGTCGCCGCCAAAGGGATCGCTTCCCTTGCTACAGAAGGTGTGCCAATAGCAGGCGGCAAAGCGCAAATGCTCCTTCATCGATTTGTCGCCGATCATTTTATCTTCATTATAAAATTTGAACGCCATGGGATTATCAGAGCCTAGCCCTTCAAAGGCAATTTTGCCGATAGATGGGAAATATTCGGTATTGCCCTTATAAAACGTCTTCATTGCTTTTCCTTATGAATAGATTTCTGCTGCGTGTTTCACTAGTCGCATATAGTCGCCGTATATTTCGCGGTATTTCTCGACGGACTCTTTATTTGGTGCGACCGACAGACTGCGATCTTCGCGTAGATGCCGATCGGTTATCTCTTGAAGAGTCTTTGGGTTGCCTGTTTCATGCCCTAGGCACCAGAGCGCTTGTAGCGCTGCGCCCATCGCTGCATTTTCAGGCTGGGCTATAACTCTAACCGGCAAATTGAAAACGTCAGCGCATATTTGACGCCACAACAGACTGTTACTGCCGCCACCGGTCAAAATGACGCTATCAAACCTCATACCACATCGGCGGAAGGCCTCTAGACCGGTACGTAGTCCAAATATTGCTGACTCCATCGCAGATCGCATAAGATGCCCTTGGCTAAAATTATCACCACTTAATCCAAAGATGCTGGCCTTGGCGTTTGGCAGGGCAGGCGTCCGCTCGCCGTTGAAAAAAGGTAAAGTGATCACACCTTCGCAACCAACAGGGATGGCGGTCGCGAGCCTATTAAGCTCGTCAATATCTTGAGCCAAAAGGTCCCTTAATTTTTCCGTGGCGTATGTGCAATTCATGGTGCACAAGAGCGGCAACCAGCCACCGGAAGAGGAACAAAAGGCCGCAAGCTGACCTTCACTATCTATGACTGGCTCATCTGAGTAGCCAAATAAAGTGCCACTGGTTCCAAGACTCGCGGTCAGCCGTCCCGGAACAACATTTCCAGTGCCTATCGCTGCCATCATATTATCACCGCCACCACTTGAAACAGTGGCGCCAGCGGGCAAGCCATATTCATTTGCTGCCCAAGCACCTACGCGGCCTGCTGATTGATGAGCTTCTATCAACCTTGGTAGACAGCTGCTCAGATCGCGGTCTTTATCCAAAGCGGTGATCAACTCAGGACACCAAATGCGCTGTTTTACATCCAGAAGACCTGTTCCTGAGGCATCACCAAACTCCATGACTCTTTCGCCAGTTAGGTGAAAGTTCAGCCAATCATGAGGCAGCAAAATTGTCGCCATTGCATCATAGGCTTTGGGATTATTCTTCTTCAGCCATCTGATCTTTGACGCAGTATATCCGACCGCGATCGGATTGCCCGTTAATGCGGTACACGCCCCGGGGCCGCCAACGGCCTGCATGATCTCATTGCACTCGGCTTCAGTCGCTGTATCGCACCATATTTTCACAGGCACAAGCGAGTCACCTTGTTGGTCAATTGCTACGAATCCATGCTGCTGACCGGAGACACCGATTGCCTTAATCGTAGATTTCAGCCCGGGAGATATCTTATCCAAACATTGCTTCAGTCCCGCAGCCCACCACTGTGTCATCTGCTCACGCGTACCATCGGCCTTTTCAATCAGATCATAGGGTTCAGACGTGCTAGCAAGTTCGCATTCGCCGTCTGGATCATATAGGACAGCCTTAATGCTCTGCGTCCCCAGATCAATCCCTAATATGCTCATCGGATGGTGGCTCCTGTCTAGGTGATGCAAATAGGATAAGACGAAGGCTCGGCTGCTGTAAAGCGATTTTGTAAACGTTTACAAAAATTCTTTAGGCGGCGATCATCAATTTACACAGCCATAATTCGCGGCTCCTATGCAGACGGCACTGGTCCTACAGATTGACGGATAATAAGTTTGTGGGGAAGGAGTTCAGGCGACGCCGCGCGTGTGCCCACGCCTTCAATCGCTTCCACAAGTCTCTCCACAGTGCGCTTACCAATCTTAGCTGCGGGCTGCGAAATTGTGGTGAGAGGCGGCATGGCGACCTCGGCATATCGGGTGTCATCGAACCCAACCACCGATATATCTTCTGGAACTCTGAGGCCGGCCTGTCGAATACAGTGCAAAGTCCCAATGGCCATTTCATCATTTGCACAAAACATTGCAGTTGGGCGGACCGGCTCATTGAGGAGCTTATTTGCCGCCCTTTTTGCCCCATCTATGGTCAAGTATCCATGCACTGTGTATTGCTCAGGTACATTGAGCGCTGCGTCCGTCATAGCCTTCCTATATCCCGCCTCACGGTCATGAGTTAATAGGCTTGACGGGTCACCACTCATGAAAGCTATTCGCTCGTGCCCCAAGCCGATGAGAAGATTGGTAGCTTCCTCAGCGGCGGCGAGATTATCGATATGGATGCTCGGAAATTCTACAAGGTCATCGCTTACTTTTTCACATCCCACGACAAAGGGAATGGCTCGTTTGCTATGGGCTGACAGAACTTTTCTACCAAACGGTGACATTGAGGCGAGGAGGATAATACCATCTACCTGCTTGGAGACAATCAGGGCGCCGATTTCCTTGTCGGTCATAGTATTGAACTGAGTCTCATTGATTAATATACTATAGCCAGCCGCCTGCGCCGCTGCCCGAACACCCGTCATGACCTCAGTGAAAAAAGGGTCCCCGACAGAGGGTAGCACAACCATGATAACGTGGGTCCGTCCGCTGCGAAACGACTGTGCTATTTTATTGGGCGCATAGCCCGTTTCCTGTACCGCCGCCATCACCTTTTCACGGGTCTTAGGCCTTACCTGGGCAGGGCTATTAATGCAGCGGGAAACCGTCGCAATAGACACGCCAGCCACTCGAGCTACATCTTTGATCGTGTTGCTTGCCACGTGAAGCGGTGTCCCCTATCTAAGTCAAACTTGTCGAATTGATGCACAAGCCTTGCTATAAACACAAGAAAAACTCAAGGTCATTCGCTGTATGGGCGGTGCTTTTGTGATATGATGTGAGTCATGCCTAGTTTTTCGTAGGCGCTCCTGCAGAAGGGCCAGATTTTGCACCGATTGGTCGGCAAAAAGAGGACGGGGAGATTTTTTGGTGAGATTCGCTGAAAAGAGCACTTTAACAGCATGTCTGCGACCCATTCCCAAGATCATATAGCCCCATGGTCCGCAAAATTACGTCATTTCAGTGGATGCGAAATTGAGTGCCCAATCACCTTGAAAGAAGTGGTAGGGGCGGAGAGACTTGAACTCCCGACCAATCCGTTATGAGCGGACTGCTCTAACCAGCTGAGCTACGCCCCCAAACCACGGCGGCTTCTATAGCAAGCGCGGACGCCTTCTGCTAGTCAAAAATGTCGCAGGTGAAAAACTTGTTTAAGCATACAGCGCCTAACTCCCGTGCACCAAGCGACTGGACTTGTCTGCGGCGACGCGCTGCCAGTCCTATTTCACGATATGAAGATCGACCTGCCTTGGCCATATATAGCGGACGCTTTCACCGTCGAAGGTGGCATCCTCCTCAAGCATGATCTTGACGTCCTTACCTCCCCACATGTCCAGTTTCACGGTCGCGCTGAGCTCAATGGACCAAGCGGCATTTGCTCGAATGGGATAATCACCGGTGCCGTAAACGCCGCCTTGCTTATCCCACATGCCAATGGTAGCACCCGCCGCATGGCCGTGAAAGCCGATGGGGTGGGTGTAGATGCTGGGCGTGATGCCTTCATTGATAGCCTGCGCCCGCGACAGCTTCAGGGCCTCATTACCCGTTTTGCCGACTTTGAAAGTATCCGTTAGGATATCTTGCAAGCGATTGCCCGTTTTCAGCGCTGCTTTCAGCTCATCAGGGGCGTCACTTTCTCCGTCCTTCAATACGTACGCATGTTGCTGGGTATCGGTATGCAAGCCCATATAGGCGATGCCAAAATCTACATGCAGCAAATCCCCTTTTTGGATGATATCTTCTGCGCCTGCCGAAAACATCGTGATCTGATCTTGCTCAGTTGCCTCAGCCCGTTGAATGGCAACGCTTGGATGAAACCAAGTGGTTAGCCCCACCGCGCGTATCTTTTCTCGGTACCACCAAACCAGATCATTACGGCCTGTCTCACCGGGCTTGATAAAGCCGCCCGTAAAGCCTTCCCGGATGATGTCGTGCGCTGTTTTGACGGCTAGTTCATAGTGGGGCATCTCCTCTGGGATTCGGGTCTCCAGCCAGCCTACAGCCAACTTATGATCGGGGAGTATGCGCCCCGATAGTGTCTCGCCCAGCGCGCCTTTCAGGCCGTCCAGTTGGCTAACCGTCATCCCGTCCGCCAGACCGTAAATATCGCTTACATTAACCGTGATGGACCGAGGGTCATAGGCAGCAACGATATCTGAAAGAGCTTGCCACTGATCGGGTTGTTCTTCCGGGTTCCAGCGGGTCTCAAAGAAGTCCCCAACCGGGTAACGGCTGACCACAAAGCGTTCAAAGCCGTCACTGCCGCGCACGAATACCAAGATCATTCTGCGCCGCGCCCCCATCCATGTGGCGGGCAACATTGTATTCACGACGGGGTCTTCATTATATTCCCGCGCGATCAATATCCACATGTCGCGGTCATACTCATCCATCAAGGCCGGAACGACAGTGTCCAGCCGTTTCATCAGCAAATCATCTTCAACATCTGCTTGATCTCGAAGTGATAAAAGGTCAGTATTATTGGACGCAGCAGCCGATTGTGTAGACAAAAGGGTGCAAACGATGAGGCCGTATATAATTGCATTTTTCATCGTTGCAGCCTGCCAAGACTTATAGCCGTGGTCAAGTCTCTGTTTTATCAATCGATCCACTCGATTTTTTTACAGGTTATGGCTGTCACAAAGATATGATACTGTAGCATCACAAGGGGAGCAATCAAGTGGCCAATAACACTAATAAAGCGGAATTGGAGGCGGGGATTGACGCAGCGATGGATGCCGCAACGCATCACAGCCGTATTATTGCTCGGATTTATCTTGGAAAAAGCGATGAAGACCTTGAGGAACAACGCGCTATTTTGAGCGGTATTCTTGCGGATATCGAGAATTTAAGGCAGTTTCACGCATCCGAAAATTGACAAGCATTCCCCCCGTAATCATGCCCCACACATGGACCACCAAGCCTTCACTCTTGCTAGTCTGGAGCGGCTATGTCAGGCTATTCTTTGAACGAAAAAGAGGTCAATCATGAAATATTTTAGCATAATCATAGCCATCGCCGCGCTGGCATTTTCCGCGCATGCCGATGATGAAGCGGGCAATGAGGGCGCTGCATCTATCGCCAAGCGGGGCCTTTCAATGCCTGCGCCTGTGCCGGACCGCGCTGAGGGCGATGGGCCCTTTGAGCGCCTTGTCATTCGCGGGGCCACATTGATCGACGGCACCGGTGCGCCGCCTGTCGGGCCTGTGGATATCGTGATCAGTAATAACCGCATTGTGAGCGTGTCCAGCGTCGGTAATCCCGGCGTTTTGATCAATGAGGACTTGAGGCCCGCCAAAGGCGACCGAGAGATTGACGCCCATGGCAGCTATGTCTTACCCGGCTTTATCGATGCTCATAGCCATATTGGTAACTCGCTGTGGGGATTGCCGACCGGTGAAATGCCGGGCATGGAATATATCATGAAGCTTTGGCTATCCCACGGTATCACAACTAGCCGCGAGGTTGCCTGCGGTATGGGCCTAGATTACACTCTTGCGCAGGCCAAAAAGATTGCGGCTAATGAGGGCACGGGGCCAAGGATGCTGCCATACTGTGCCTTCCCGTCCAGTACCTCGACACCTGACGCTGCACGGAAATGGGCTAGGTCGCTGAAAAAGCGCGGCGCCGCTGGGATCAAGCTGTTTGGCGGTAAGCCGGATGTATTGGCGGCTTTGTTCGATGAAGCGAAGAAGCTAGACCTTGGCACCACCTTCCACCATGCTCAGCTCAGCGTAACGCGGGTCAACGTGTTGGATAGCGCCCGGATGGGGCTGGATAGCATGGAACATTGGTACGGGCTGCCAGAAGCGCTGTTTGATGATCGCATCATCCAAGATTACACGCTGGATTATAACTATAATAATGAGCAGGACCGATTTGGGGAGGCAGGGCGCCTTTGGAAGCAGGCCGCCAAGCGTGGCAGTGATAAATATGAGGCTGTGATCAGCGAATTATTGGCGCTGGGTTTCACGCTGGACCCCACCTTCACAATTTATGAGGCCAACCGCGATGTGATGCGGGAAAAGAACGCCGATTGGCACGCAGAATATGCGCTGCCGTCCGTCACCGCATTTTTTCAGCCCAACCGTATCATGCACGGCAGTTACCACTTTGATTGGACAACGCAGGATGAGATCAATTGGAAGCAAAATTTCCGCATCTGGATGGACTTTGTGAATGACTATAAAAACCGAGGCGGACGGGTAACGGTCGGCAGTGATAGTGGCTTTATCTATAAGCTGTTTGGCTTTGGTTATATCCGCGAGTTCGAGCTGTTACAGGAAGCTGGTTTCCACCCTCTAGAGGTCGTGCGCGCAGCCACGCTCAGCGGCGCTGAACTGATGGGCATGGACCAGGATATTGGCTCCATTGAGCCGGGCAAGCTGGCTGATCTGGTGATCGTCGACGAAAACCCGATCCGTAATTTCAAGGTGCTATACGGCACTGGCCATATGAAATTAAACGATGAAACGGGTCTGGTGGAACAGGTCGGCGGCGTTAAAACCGTCATCCGCGATGGTATCATTTATGATGCCGTCCAGCTCCGTGAAGACGTCAAAGCTATGGTCAGGGAGGCCAAGGCTGGGGAGTAGGGGTGGTAACTATCAAGAAAAAATAAGCGAAGAGCTTGCATCGGTTGCCATTTATCTAAACTCGGAACATAAATTTCAAACACCCACTGGACTGCCGCGATCAAAGCGGCGCTGGTTGAGATTGGTAAAGAAAACTACCTAATCGCTACCGCTGGAAAATATCCCAAGGATTGGGGTGAGTGGCTTTATGACTTGGTTTGGTTTGGTACAAAAAGACAATGCCAGCCGGATATGGAGTGGTTAGTCAAATCGATTCCCCTTGTGGTTGAAAATTAATGGACCAAAGGCACCGAGATTGATACCGATCTCGATAAACTGGTCCAAAGCCGTGCTGACTTGCGGTTGATGATTTTCCAAGCAGACCACGAAGAGGAGCAAGCGTCGACTTTGCAGCGCTTAGCAACACGAGCAGAAAGATGCAAATATTCCCAATCGAGGACGATTATCTTTTTGCATTTATGACTGAACCCATCTCGGTGTAGCTATCCGAAGAGCCGCTATTCTATAATTATTCTTTATAAAGCGCTGCGGAAAAGAAGTGTTTCACCAATGTATAAAACCGCGCCACATGGATGGGCTTTTTGTGCTGATATGAATGCAAAAAATAAAAGGGCCAACGTTTTCGAGTAATGGACTGTAAAATATGCATTAATTCTTCCTGATCGTTGCATTCCGTATTGAAGTTTTCAAAGGCAAAGGCGGGTAAAAACGCATAGCCCATATTATTTTTCACCAAATCAACAACGCAGGTTAAGCTGTTACTTGTCATGTCAGGGTGTTCTTTAAAATTGGGATGAATAGGCTGGTCATCATCTAAAAAACTACGGCTTTTTTTCTGCCAATCGGCAGCGATCCAAGCATAATCGCGTATACCATCGATATGCGTAGGGCGGCCCATTTTCTCGAAATAGGCAGGGGTTGTATATATTTTTTCAACAACAGAACCAATGGGCAGCATTCGGTAGTTACTATCTGGAAGGTCACCCCCAAACAGGGCAACATCCAATTTATCATTCATCAAATCCAATGGTTTATCGCTTATAACAATATGGGGTTCAATCTTTGGAAATTCCCGACACAACTGTGCAACAGCGGGCATTAATATTGTGCGTTGTAATATATGGGGGGCAGTAACCGAAAACCTGCCTGATGGGCTTTCTTCATCACTTTTCATTTCTTCAAAGGCTAAATCAACCTGATCCTTTAAATGTTCTGACCTCTGTAATAGTTTTTTACCGCTATTTGTTAATGTCAAACCGCGTGTATTGCGGACCATTAATTGCAAGCCCAGCTGTTCTTCCAATTTTGTCAAATTCTGACTAACTGCAGATTTGCTCATACCCAAGTGATCTGCGGCCTCGGTAAACGAAGATCGCCTTGCAACCTCGGCAAAGATTAATAAGCTGGGCATGAGCTTTATGGTGTTCATTTTTCGAAACAGTCTTTTCATATAAACGACATTGTTAAGATAATGATCTTAATGATAGCTGTCAATCACCATGAAAATTTATAGAGGACAAAATCATGACTGCCTATATTGTTGTTGACTTAACGCCGATAGATAATGAAAAAATGCAAGATTATTCCAGCCTGGCTGGCGAAACACTGATGAAATCTAAGGGCGAATTTATTGCTAAAGGACCGATTACAGCCTTGCACGGCAATGCAGACTTTATGAATAAGGTTATCATTGCATTCCCTGACAAAGAAACGGCCCAAGCATGGTATATGTCAGCAGAATATCAAAAGATCATTCCACTACGCGACAGCGGTATGGACAGCACATTTCATCTGATTGGTTAAACTAGCCTTAACCGGGTTATAATTGGGTCGGTGGCCGGGTCAGGCTACCGTCACTTGCGCTAATACTGAGCGCATCTAGCGGCACCTATCCACCGACCGCCTAGTCAGCCACAAGGTGCCGCCATTCCCTGACCCTGTTATGACTCGCTTACGGGTTCAGACAAATTTAAGTGCCAATTTCTCCTATGAATCTGTTATATCGCAATTCGAGGACTTGCTTACGCACTCTGTAATCCGGGTCGTGAGTGCTGTGCTGAATTACCTTTACGGCAAGGTCTTCGTCCCCCCCCAAACTCAACCACAAAAAAGACAGAAAACCTTCTCGCCCACCAATTCTGATGGTGTTTAGCTGACCATGCGAGTAGCTCGACCGTTTCACGGTTTTGCGAAGGAAACCAAGCCATTGTGTACGGAAGAAGAGTCAGTGTTCTCTCTTCAGCGGACGCAATTAATGCTTCAAAAAACGCATTTTGAATGTCGAGGTGGTGCTCCTCTGTGTCTATAAGAAACTGAGTCCGTTTATCTGCGAAGCCACTCTCTTCATCATGAGTAAACCGCCCATTCACAGCGCCATAAGCCGCCGCTATTTTTACCCGTTGTGCTTTCTCGGGATGGGTGAACAATCGCATAAGCAAGTCGAACGATGCACTATTCACATCACCAACCATAATTACGTTAAACACCAGCGCTTCTTCGTCGGAGAAGTCCACTTCCGCAAATTCAGGAGCGGCGGCAGGCCCGCCGTCTGGTACAGAGACCTTCTGCGGTAACGACGGATCTGAATGATCCATTCAGCCGCGTACCGCTCAACGAACGCTGGCGGTTCACTGAAGACCACTGGGCGTGCATTCAATCCACCCAATGCATGAATGAAAAAAACTGCAACAGCCACTGCGATAGCGGCTGTAGCAATCAGTAGTTTTTTAAGTTTAGAATTGATAGTCATTTTGATCCCTCGGTTTAAAAGTATGGAAAAAGCTTTGAAAGGTAGTTTTATTCGGTGGCAGGGCTATCGGCAAAATACAGCTGCATCGCTCGTGACATCGATATTGCGCCATTACTCCCATGATTTGCTCCGTCGTGGGCGTCGTGGTAAAATCTTACCTTCTCGGGCAGATGTTGCTTTAGCAGCCCAGTCAATTGCCGGTAAGCTGCCAGCATGGCACGTCTTTCGCTAGTGCCAACACTTACATAAACAAATTCTGGAGAGTCGATATCTTGTTTGAAAGTTTGCTCTAGCGCTTCAAAAGTTTCTTTGCCCCATCGTAAATCATTTCCAAAGGACGGGCTGGTGATAAAGTAGGCATCGAACAGGCCCGGTGATTGGCTCAATGCATACGTTACATATTGCCCGCCCCATGAATGCCCTGCGAAAACTCGACGTCCATTGGTTCTAAATTTCTTATTAACATACGGGATGAGCTCGTCTTTTATATATACCAAGAGCTTACCGCCATTACCAGATACCCCTTCGTGTTCGTAATAGGGCGGGAGAAAATCTGGGAAACGGCGAATATTTTTAAGACTAACTACGATCACTTGTTGGGGCATTATGTTTGTCCAGTTGTAATAACTGGCTATTTCCGCCACTAATTTGTCGCTGGAGCCTGCATCCAGACTATAAATTACTGGATAGCCCGCTTCACTATCCGGATCATAATTTTGGGGTAAGTGGACGATAAATTCTCTGGTTTCTTGCATACTCTCAGACTGAATGCTGAGCTCCTGCTGGGCAATAGCTAGTGGGGCGTATGCTGTGCCAAACGCGATCCAAAACAGGAAGGCCTTTGCCGTTGATATGCTGAGTTTGTTCATGGAATGCTATCTCAATTTTTGCTATATTTGATTGGCATCGACTGTCGCGACAAACAGCACACTGATAGGTGGGGTGATTGATACGCAACGTAATTGCGCTGAAACGTTTCTCCAGCGGGGCCAAGCGCCGGGTCATAAATGTGTCAGGCTTGCTTTAGGGAGTGAGCGCATCTAACGGGATCTATTCACCGGCCTTCTATTATCCCTCCCACCGCCTTCACCCCCCCCCAACAACAAGGCGGGCACGCAAAAAGAAAGCCCCGGGTTTGACGCCGGGGCTAATTTATCATGTTCAATTGTGGGGCTTATTATGTGTCCAAGAAGCTACGCAGTTGGCGCGAGCGACTTGGGTGCTTCAGTTTGCGAAGCGCTTTGGCCTCGATCTGTCTGATCCGCTCCCGCGTTACGCTGAACTGTTGGCCAACTTCTTCCAGCGTATGATCGGTATGCATGCCGATGCCGAAACGCATCCGCAGCACGCGCTCTTCACGCGGCGTTAGGCTAGCCAGCACGCGGGTCGTTGTCTCGCGTAGGTTGCTCTGGATCGCTGCATCGATGGGCAGGATAGCGTTTTTATCCTCGATAAAGTCACCAAGGTGGCTATCTTCCTCGTCACCGATAGGCGTCTCTAGACTGATCGGCTCCTTGGCAATTTTCATTACCTTGCGGACTTTTTCAAGCGGCATGGATAGACGCTCGGCCAGTTCCTCGGGCGTTGCTTCGCGGCCAATTTCGTGAAGCATCTGGCGGCCAGTACGAACAAGCTTGTTGATTGTCTCGATCATATGTACCGGAATACGAATGGTACGTGCTTGATCGGCGATAGAACGGGTGATCGCTTGCCTGATCCACCATGTTGCATAGGTCGAGAATTTATAGCCCCGGCGATATTCAAACTTATCCACCGCCTTCATCAGGCCAATGTTACCTTCTTGAATCAGATCAAGGAACTGCAGGCCGCGATTGGTATATTTCTTGGCGATCGAAATCACCAGACGCAAGTTGGCTTCCACCATTTCCTTCTTGGCGATCCGGGCTTCCTTCTCACCTTTTTGAACGGTGCGAACGATCCGGCGGAATTCGGTAACATGCAGACCAGCGCGGTGCATAATATCAACAATCTGATCGCGGATATTTTCAATGGCGGAGGCTTCATTAGTGGTGAAAGCCTTCCATCCCTTTGCGGTTAGCTTGCTGGTGCGCTCCAACCAATCATCTTCAACCTCGCGGCCCTCAAATTCATTCAAGAAAGATGCGCGCGTGACTTTGTGGCTTTCAGCGAGGCGTAATAGGCGACCGGATAGTGTCATAAGGCGGCGGTTCATGCCGTATAATTCATCAACCAACATTTCGATGCGGTTGTTGTTGAATTTCACCAGTGAAACCACCTCAATCAGTTCTTCCCGCAGCTTCTTAAAGCGGCGTTCCTGCGCGCTTGATAACGTCTCGCCCTGCGTGGCAGCTTCCATCCGCTGCAATTGCAAACGGTGATATTTTTTATAGACAGAATTGATCAACTGGAACTTGGCGATTGTTTCAGGCGTTAAATGCTCCTCCATTGCAGAGAGGGACATGGTGGTGTCTTCCTCTTCAACGTCTGAGCGAGCCTTTTTAACGGGTGCTTCGTCATCTTTTTCGCCGCCTTCACCGTCGCCGTCTTCGTCTTCGTCCTCGTCGTCCTCTTCTTCTTCTTCCTCATCGTCGGTGAGGTTCGAAGTGGTGTCCTCAATTTTTTTCTTCTTCAGTGCTTCTTCAGCTTCTTCCAGATCAGAGGCCTGCGGTTCTTTGCCCAGCGTGGCGTCGAGATCGATGATGTCGCGAAGTAACAATTCACCGGCGTCCAACTTGGTCGCCCAGTCAACGATCGCCATAAAGGTCAGCGGGCTTTCGCAAAGCCCTTCGATCATTGTGTTCCGGCCAGCCTCGATACGCTTGGCAATGGCGATCTCGCCCTCACGGGACAGTAGCTCTACCGATCCCATCTCGCGCAGATACATCCGCACTGGGTCATCAGTCCGCTCGCCAGCGTCCTTTTTAGTGGTGATTTTAAATTCTTCGGGCTTTTCTTCCTTGGCGCTCGCCTTGGCTTTGGTCTTGCTGGCGGGCTTTTTCTTGGCCGGCGGCTCAGGCGCTTCTTCAGCTTCCTCAGCTTCTTCGCCGTCGG